>ERZ773234.16-NODE-16-length-69427-cov-8.052182_pt1 | contig 69427 bp, 54 predicted proteins | sample MGYA00580523_ERZ773234 | MGnify/ENA primary metagenome ERZ773234 (study PRJEB29015, sample SAMEA2738167) | human oral metagenome | biome: human oral; feature: human-associated habitat; material: saliva | place: China | collected 2262 ...
CTATACGGCCAGCATCTTTGTATGCTCCCGCAAGGTTGCAGCGTGTCCATAGTGTTTGGGGATGGTCTTCTCCTAGGACACGAATGCAGTCAAGCACCAGGTTCTCGTACAGAGTAATGGCCTCATCTATACGGCCAGCATCTTTGTATGCTCCCGCAAGGTTGCAGCGTGTCCATAGTGTCTGGGAATGGTCTTCTCCTAGGACACGAATACGGTCAGCCACCAGGTTCTCATACAGAGTAATGGCCTCATCATCAAGACGGCCAGCAACCCGGTATATGTTTGTGAGTTGGTTGCGTGTGGTGAGTGTGTCAGGATGATCTTCACCCAAAACCCGGGCTTGGTCTTTAGCACCCTGTTCGTAGAAGATTTGTGCTAGTGCGATGATTGTGCCTTCAAGTGCTATTACATCAAAATCTGGTGATTTAGGAGCAAGCACCACATACTCATCCGCAACGCAGCGTATGAGTATGTCAAAGCACTGTTGTTCGCGGAGGGGATACTTCTCACGTATTAGGGCTGACTTTGCAAATATATAGCCTCGGAACATATCTGGTTTTCTGATTACTTCATTGAGTATATTATTATCGTCAAGAAGAAGCTCGACTATATGCTTTATTGATACTTCAAAACGATCAATAAAGCTATTGATTTGGAACTTGTCATAACCGAAATTAAGTAGTTGTATTTTAATGGCGTCAAGTTGAAAACTAAGTGGGTTAGTAAAGGCGTTTATATCTGTGTCTTGCAGGCTATAAAATGGGGTATCACGAAGACTACAAGCATCCTGGTAGAGCTCGTATTTATCTTCAATTGCGTCAGCAATAGAACCAAATGCAGGTACTATAACAATTGAATTCACAATGCTAGTCATGATGGTGAAGGATGTGCTGACTACTTCCATGCACACAATATACTCCTTAGAATTGGAGGGGATGGCTGTTTATTGAAACTTGTTGTAGTTGAGATTAAAAGCTGTAGTTTTTGACCCTGGAATCCAGATTACATATAACTAATACGCCGCGCAATATTCTTATTACCAATAGGTATCTGCCCATTAATAATAAAAAGATCTCTGCCATATTCTATCACCTTAAATGAAGGCTCAGATATTAAACACAGGATAATTAGAGGACCAATAAATATTCAGAACGAGCAACTAAACGCTCGCACTCCTTTTTCCACTGCACTTCATCATCCATATGGTCACCGTCAGTGATAATAAATGCTACTGGACAAAACTAGACACCCCGGCATGATTACAATTCTTTTCACCTATAGGCATAACGCTCATTAAAAACTTTAACACTTCGCCACCCCAGTTTTACCATTTGCTTTTAAAAGTTTCCACTGCCTCTCAGAATCTATAGTCCGAAAAGGGAGAACTGAATGAGGTAAATCACTAAATGAAATAACGCAAACCTCAATCTTGTTCGACTCGATTACTTCCGCAAATAAATTAGCAATCTCTTCATTAAGTACATCAATTTGCTTATTACTCCTTTCGGTTAGACATAACATCGCTTGCGAGGTATCGCAATTAGATACGAAGGCAGTAATAGAATTGGAGTAAAGTAATATAAATTAACATCAATCAATTTATCTTTAGAAACTACAATGTTCCCCTTACGAAGAAACGTATCGTCAAATCAGAATGATAGACGAGAACGAAAATACTTGTCAAGCAAGAAATTTGTTCTAACGAAAATACATTCCTTAATCACGGAACTTTGCCAAAATGATGGATTGATCGTTTCAAAATACTAGTTTTACTCGCTCATCGACAAACCTTCATGCCATCATACCTAATTTTACTACAAAACCAATGAGAGGATAATATATTATACAGTTTGTGGTTGACAAAAATTCATATGTTACATAGAGTTTGGAAACCAGCAAGATTATTTGTATGACGCAGCTGTTATTACTCTACTTGTTGACCGTGATTATCCAAGGAAAAGAGCGTTTTTATGTCTGTCGATAGCGACTCCGCCGCGCAGTTAGTACGCCAAGGCGAGCAGGCCCGCCAGCAAGGCGACCTAAATGAAGCTTTTAACTTGTTTAATCAAGCATTAAAGCTTTACTGGGATATTGAAGATTCACAAAAAGAACAGATTAGCTGCATTTACTGCCTAGCCGATATTCTGCGCGATTATGGTGTACCGAAAAAAGCTAAGGTTTTCTATGATCTAGCCAAATCACTGGAGGATTTCGGGCCTGATCACATTAAAACCCTTAAGGCGCGTAACGAATTTGCGCATTTTTACCTAGATAGCAGGAATCTTCCGACATTCGTTGACCTAGAAGAGCGACTAGTTGCTGACAGTTTACGAGTTTTAGGGGCAGACAACCTTAACACTATTACCTACTGCAGCAACCTTGCAATTGCCTACATATCTTTTGATAGGGCTCAAGAGGCTGTCAGTTTGTTAGAACAAGTGGTTGCTACCAGCACTAAACTTCAAGGGGCAGACCACAAAGATACCGTTTTCTTCCGCACTAACCTTGTTACTGCTTACGAAGCAGTTGAGCGATATGAAGAAGCTGAAGCTCTGCGCAAACAGGGGGTTATTGAAAACGATTCAGATATAGCTGATGACGATCCTGTTAGGGTTAGTCTCCTCGTCCAGTCGGCTGAAAAATTCGCGGCAAACAAGGATTTTGACTACGCTATTTCTACATATGAAATGGCTATTTCGGAAAGTACCCGGATTTTTGGTGCAGAGCATAAAACCACCTTTATTGCGCGTTATAACCATGCAATCACTTACGCTCAAATAGAACAGATCGACAAGTCTATTGCTCTTTTGAAGCAGTTAATTGCGGACATGAAGCAGACTCTAGAACCCGATGATCCTATTTTTGACAGGATGTACAAAGGCATCTGCACTTTGGAGGCGGCGAGGAAGCAGCCGCCCTGTTAGAGCAGCTAAAACACTCGTAGTCTGCTGGCTGCTTCAAGCTACACCCTGCTGGCAGCCCACGGCCATAGCGCGGGTTGCCAGCAGGGTGGGCTGCAAGTTTTAGCCCCGCGAGCGCAGACAGGTTCATGTGGCCAGCGTGCCAGGTTCATGCCAGCAGGCTCGTGGCTTCTAGTTTTGTGGCCTCTACTTTAGGTAGCTGCGCACCAGATGGGTTACTACTGCGGCGCTGCGCGCGGCGGCTTCGTCAACCCCAATGTGGAAGTCTTCGCCAGCCTCGGGTCCACACAGGTCAGAGACGCCTCGCACGGAAATAAATGGCAGCGAGTAAGCTTCACACACCTGCGCTAGCGGGGTGGATTCCATGTCGGTGCTGATGGCCTCAGGGAAGGCTGTGCGGGTGTCGCCCACATTCGCGGCGGTGACAAAACTGTTGCCGGCCAGCATTTGGCCGCTGTAGATTTTGGCGTTCGCACTGGTGGGGGTGGCCGCGTTGAGGGCCGGGCTGGCCGCTAGGGCCATGTCGCGGGCGACGTCGTCGCTGGAGTAAGTGGCGGGCATACCCGGCAGCTGGCCACGTACGTAACCAAAAGCGGTGGCGTCGGCGTCGGTGTAGGCCAGGGTGGTGGAGACGCAGACGTCACCCACGGCGATGCCGGATTTGAGGCCGCCTGCGGTGCCGGCGCTGACAACTAGCCGGGGCTGCTTGGAAACTAGGCTGATTACGCTGGTGAGGGCGGCTGCGGCGTTAGTGCCGCCGATCTTGGAGCGCACCAGCAGCACCGGGTAGTCATCTAGCACGCGCGCGTAGACTGCCGCGTGGCCTAGCTGTAGCTGTTCCATGCCCACCTGGTCGATTTTGGCGGGCTCGGTTGCCGCCAGGAAGGGGGCCAGTTCCTCATCCATGGCCACCTGAATGATCGGCGCAGTGTTGAAATTACAAGTTTTCACAGCTCTGACCTTTCCTGGTTTCAGTTGGCGGGCTCAGTTGCCGCAGCTTGGGCTTCACTCACCGGCACCTGGGCTTCGCTTGCCTGTGCCTGGGCTTTGACTGCCGGCACCTCAGGTTCACCTGCCGGCGCCTCAGGTTCACCCGCAGCTTGGGCCATGACCTGCCCCCACACTGCGCGCTGCGCCAAGAATTGACTTACCGCCTGCTGGGCGGCCTCTAGCGAATGGTTGGCGCCCCAACCACACTGCACTTCATTAGCTGCCGGAACCTGCTCAGCAGCCAGGATGTCGCGGAAAGTGGCCTCCAGGATCTGCATGAACTGTGGCGGCTCTAGACCTAGGGTGAGCGCATAGAAGCCGGTTTGGCAGCCCATGGGTGAGAAGTCGATCAGTTTGTTGGTGTGGTTACGCATCAGCTCGGCGGTGAGGTGCTCAATTGAGTGCACAGCCGGCATTTCTAGGTGTGCCTGGTTAGGTTGGGTAAAGCGAACATCGTATTTGACTAGCTCATCGCCACCGGGCAGGCGTTTACGGTCGGCTACGCGCACGTAGGGGGCGCTGACTAGGCGGTGGTCAAGGTTAAATGACTCCACGTTCATGCGCGGTTTAGCGACGCCGGGTTCCAATTCACTCATGTCTTAAGTCTATTTCAGAAATAATTAGTGGGTGCTTACCTCTATCCAAGCTGGGCCTGCGAATGCCCCCCAACTGGTTTTACTGCACGGAATTACTTCCTCGGCGGCGGCTAACTGGCCGTCTATCGCGCACTGGTCGCAGCGCGGTTGGCGAGTTATTGCCCTGGACGCGCGCGGTCACGGCCTTTCCCCCAGGTGGCAGCCCCAGCAGCTGTTACGTGCCGGGCAGCAGTTGGTTGACGACGTCGTCGAGGTGCTTGAGTACCTACCCACCCCCGCAGCGGGTCTTAAACCGATTCTGATTGGGCACTCGATGGGCGCGGCCACAGCCGCCGTGGTGGCCGCCCAGCGCCCAGACCTGGTTAGCGCCCTGGTACTTGAAGACCCGGCCCGCTACGGCACCCGCAGCCACTCTGAGCTGCTACGACGCGGCCAAGCCCGGGCTAACCATGTCAGGCGCACCCTGGTGGATCTGCCCGCCTCACTGGCGGCCCTGCTGGAAAACGCGGGCACACCCGGCCAGCCCAGCGCCCAGGAGGCTTTGCCGTCCCTGTGGGCCTCGCAGCAGCTGGATCAGTCCCTGCTAGGCACTGGCGTGGTGGCGCCCGAGGTTGAATTTACCCAGCTCATGGAGTCCATTAGCCTGCCCACCTTGCTGCTTACCGGCGATCGGCGCGGCGAGGCGCGGGTGGGGGCGCAGCTATTAGCGCAGCTTATGGAGCAAAACCCCCATATTTGCGGCCAGGTTATGCCCGGGGCTGGCCACCAGGTTAGGCGCGCTAACCCGCAGGCTTACTACGACGTCGTCGACGCTTTTTTGCAGGCACAAGTACCCGCAAGCGCAACGCCATAGTGCCAGCATGGGCAACGCCATAGTGCCCGCGAACGCAATGCAAGTGCCCACACACGCAACGCCATAATGCATGGGCGGGCTTGGCCATGATTGGATAAACACATGTCCAAGCGATCACTAGCAATGCAAACCCGCAAATCGCAACTAGCTGCCGCTAACCGCTCGCAGGCTGCCATAGCGAAACTACGCCCGAAAGTGACCCGCACCGGTGACACGCGTACACAGGGCGAAGTGGTTTTAACTGTGTTGACCATGGCCACTGCGGCAACCTTGGGACTGTACTTTATTCGCTCAATTGTGGGCCCAGTGTTTTTGTCCTTAACCCTGGTGATCACGGTGCGCCCAGGCGTGCAGTGGCTGGCAAGAAAGGGCCTGCCGCGTTGGCTTGCGGCCACCACCGGCATCCTAGTGATTTATGCGTTTATTGCCGCCATGGTGGTGGCTATGGTGGTGGCTATCAGCCAGTTCGCCATGATTTTGCCTGATTACGCCTCTAGATTCACGGGGCTTTTTGATCAGGTGATGCGCAGCGTGAAACGTTTCGGGGTGGATGAGGATTGGCTGCTGCAGCAGGCGCGCGCTTTTGACACTTCTAAGCTGCTTAACCTGGCCCAGTCAGTGGTTGATTCGGTGACTTCCACCGGTTCACTGATGCTGCTGATGCTGCTGACCGTGTTTTTCTTGGCTTTCGACACCTCCTCGGTGGCGGTGCGGGCGCGCTCTTTGCGGGTGCTTAAGCCCGGTATTTACGACGCCGTCGCTCACTTTTGCCAGGCCGTGCGCTCTTACTGGATGGTTTCGACTATTTTCGGTTTGATCGTGGCCGTCTTTGACGTGATTGCGCTGTGGATTTTGGGTGTGCCCCTGGCTATCACCTGGGGTGTGCTGTCTTTTATCACTAACTATGTGCCCAACATTGGTTTTGTTTTGGGGGTTATCCCCCCGGCCCTGTTGGCGCTGGTGGCTGATGGGCCGTGGACCGCATTGTGGGTGGTTGTGGCTTACTCGATGCTGAATTTTGTAATTCAGTCCCTGGTGCAGCCTAAGTTCACCGGCGACGCGGTGGGGCTGAACACCACCACTTCGTTCTTGTCACTGGCTTTTTGGACCATGGTTATTGGTGGCCTAGGCTCGATCCTGGCAGTGCCGCTAACCCTATTTGCCAAGTGCGTCCTGATTGACTCTGACCCGCGTTCACGCTGGCTAAGCGTGTTTTTGACGGCAGGCGATGAGCCCTTTAGCGAGCCCGACCGGGTAGAGCAAGATCTATTGTCGGCCACCAAGTAAAACTCCCGCGCTTTGCCGCGTGCTCGCGCTTGCACGGATGCTGCACATGGCCTCGCCGCCCGGCGCTGTGCGCGGCCCTGGGGCACGCTCCCGTGCTTGCGCGGCCCGCTTGGGCGCCTAGAGCGCTACCAGCACCTGCACCATCACGATTTTGACGATAATGGCCAAAGCGAACAAGGTGGCGTAACCAGCTTCGATGCGTTCGTCGTCGGCCTTAGACAGAGCGAAAGCCAAAATAGCCGGCTGCCCCACCAAACCAGCCAAACCGCCGGCGCTGCGCTGGGCGCTATAGCCAAACACTCGCCCACCAGCCAACACCACGCCGCCACTGATAGCCACAATCAGGGCAGCTAGTACGCCCACCTTCACGCCGGTGGCTGAGAAAGCTGCGGCCGCAAATGCCTGGCCTGAATCCAGCCCAATTGCCGCCAAGAACAGCAGCAAACCCAGCTGGCGAATGGTTGAGTTGGCGGCGTGCGGCAGCCCCCAAATGAAGGGGCCGGTGCGCCCCACCCAGCCCAACACCATGCCCACCACCAGTGGACCTGCGGCCACACCTAGCTTCAGGGTGATTCCGCCCGGCAGTGGCACCTCGATCAGCCCCACCAGCACGCCTAGGGCCATACCTAAGCCCACGGTGAAGGCGTCAATTTGGGCTACGCGCCGCTCAGAGTCACCAAACCAGTTAGCGGCCTCCTCCAGTTTTTCGCTGGGCACCACCGCCATGACCCGGTCACCTAGTTCCAGCACCATTTCGGGGTTGGCCAGCAGGTCCAGGTCGCCGCGCCGCACCCGGGTGATCACCCCGTTAAAACGCCCGGGAAAGTCCAGCTCGCCAATGGTACGCCCGGCCACAGCGGTAGAAGACACTGTCAGGCGACGGTAATCCACGCGGGAACGATCATGGGCCAGGCAGTAGTCCAGGCTGCTTCCCAGCATCTCAACTGCTGCGCTTAACGACGACGGCGTACCCACCACTACCACGCGGTCACCGGGTAACAGCTGTTCAGTGGGGTTAATTACGCGGGTTTGGCCCTCACGCTCTAAATAGGACAGGCGGAACTGGGCGCTTTGAAACTCCGGCAGGGTAGCTAAATCAATGTGCTGTTTAACCTCCACACTGGTGGCCACAATCCCATCCGCGCTGGCTGGGCGTGGGTCTTTGAGCGCTGGCCAGTTACGGCGCACCACCAGTGCCACCATGATGATCGCTACGGCCACACCCACTGGGTAGCTCAATGCGTAACCCACCGCCGGGTCTTGATTACCTGCCGCCTCAATTGCCGAGTCCAGCACCGGCGAGGTTAATGCACCAGCGAAAGCACCGGCGTCGTAGGCGCCCGAAACCCCCACCAGATGGCAGTAGCCAGCCCCCGCTACCCCAGCTAAAACCAGGCCCACCACACACAGCACCATCAACGGCAGTTGGCGGCGCAGATCCCTGAAAAAGGTGTTACCAGCGGCAATACCGACCGTGTAGCAAAACAGCCCCAAGCCCAGGGCACGCAGCAAGGTCAGGTCATGGCCCAGGCCAGGAACTATTGCCGACAGGGCCAGGCCCGCAAATAGGGCGCCAGCCGCCCCAAAGCGGATGGGCCCGAAAGGAATTTGCCCAACCGCCGTTCCCAAACCGATTACTAGGAACACTGTCAAAATCGGGGCCTGGCTAAGAATCTGCGAGATCGCGTGCATCACCCTTACAGGCTAGCCGACGCCGCTTCCAGCGCTAAGGTGCCGGGCCGGGGCGCGGGCGCCGGGCCGGAGCTCTGGTGTCGGGCCGGAGCTCTGGTGCCGGGCCACAGTAGGCTGCGCAGGCGCGGCTACGCGGCAGAGCAGGCCGATCACAGGGCCGCCACCGGCACGCAGGCCGGGCAAGCCTAAACGTGCCCGGCAGCCACACACTGGCCCGAAAACGTGAAATTACAAATCACGCGCCCGCTAAGAGTGAGTATCAATACTCAACCTCTAGACTGCCTATATGTCCCAAACTCCCCTTACATCCTCTAAATTTGCCTCCCTGGGCGCCACTAACTCCTCCCTGAACGCCACAAATGCCTCCCCGAACCGCTCTATGAGCGTCCAAAACGCCGCTGCGAGCGCGCAAAACGCCGCACAAGCATTGCAAATTGATAACAAAAAATCTGCTTCCACTCGGGTAAAAACCACCCTACCCAGCCGCCTGACCTGGGATGACCAGGGCGCCATGTCGCGCCTGGCCCGATTTTTAACCCCACCCATGCTGCTGGCGGTGATTGTGGCCGTAACCTGGCCCAGCGGCGCACAAGTGGCTGAACTAAAGGAAAATGTGGGCCCCTGGTTCCTAAACGCGATCGGCAAAGACGTGGTTTTGAACCTGATTATGCTGCTACCCCTGGGCTGCCTGGTGATGGGCGGCTGGCCCAAAGTCAGCCCCTGGAAGTGGTGTTTAGGCGGTTTCACCCTCGGCGCCCTAGCCGAAACCATCCAGTGGCTTTTCCCCGCCCTGCACCGGCGCGCACTGATAGACAATGTCTTTCAAAACGGCATTGGGGCCTGCCTGGGCGTGGGTTTAGCGCTGGTAATTATGTGGGCATTGCAGCGTAAATCACGCTAATTTCAACGACGACGTCGCCCCCGCACCCTGCTTTTCTTACCTCCCAAGTGGGGTGCGGCGTCGTCGAAAACAAAGCAAACACAGGCAAAACCAGCCCAAGCAGCCCAGGCAAGGCAACAAAAAACTTGGCGAGGCAATAAAAAACCGGGCCAGTTTCCTGACCCGGTCTTACCGGTGCGCGAGGGGGGACTCGAACCCCCATGATCGTTAGATCACACGGACCTGAACCGTGCGCGTCTACCAATTCCGCCACCCGCGCGGCGCTCTGAAAGATTAGCACGAACCCACCCCTAAAAATCCAATCGAAAGCAGCAAATTAGAGTATGATCTCTGCCACATGGGGATATGTCCTTCCAGATGCATCACAGCATTAACCGGTATCATGACCCTTGTATTGGACGTACCACTGTTCTCACAGTCCACAAAGGCCACGCCAGTAGCTAGACTTATGAGCTACCGGTTTAACCTGGATAGTTGAGAGCGCGTTAAGTTTAATAGGCCAGCCCGGCCTGAATACTGTAGGAGGTGTGGCAAATGGGGCTGTTCGACCGTATCGAAAGAAGCGGGGAAGCTGTTGCTAACCGTCTAGTTCACAAAGATGCCCAGCCTTTAGACACGATCGAGATCACCTCCAAGCTAATTGAAACCATGGATAAGAAGGCCACGGCCTTCTCACGTGACCGCACTGTTGCCCCCAACGTGTTCCAGGTTTCTTTAGCGCCGATCAACTTTGACCAGATAAACGCTTGGGGCTCAAGCGTGCTGGCTTCCGAGATGAGCCAGGAGCTCATCCGCCACGCCCACACCCAGGGCTATTCCTTCATTGGCCAAATCGCCATCAGCTTTGCTGCGGAACCCTCCCTTAATCCGCACGCTATCCACGTAAACGCTTTTACACGTAAGGACGCTTCGGCACCCGTGACTCGCCCAACTATTACCTCTCCCATCCTGGACATTAACGGCCAGCGCTATATGCTCACCGGCCCCGTTACCATCATTGGTCGTGGCAGTGAGTCAGACATTATCGTTGATGATTCCGGGGTTTCCCGTCGTCACCTAGAAATTCGCCTAACCGCAGGACATACGGTCGCCACCGACCTAGGCTCCACCAATGGCACCTTCGTTGAGGGTGTGCGTATGGATGCCGCTACCCTCGTCAACGGCAACACCATCACCATTGGTCACACCACCATTATGTTCTGGGACGGTAGTGACGAGGTTTCCGGGTGAACGAATTAGCATTCACTCTCCTACGGCTTTCCTACCTGGTCTTACTGTGGGTCTTTATTTGGGCTTCGCTGCGCATTTTGCGCCGCGACGTCTTGGTGACCGCTGCGTCGTCGTCAACCACTGACCGACGCCGCCGCATGGCCCGTAACCTCCAGACAGACGGCATGGTGGAGGGCCGCCAACGCGGAGCCACCCGGCTAGTCATCACAGAAGGGCCGCTAGCAGGCTCAACTGTGCCGCTAACCCCCAGTTCAATCATTATTGGCCGCTCCCCTGCGGCCACCTTAGTGCTTGACGACGACTATGCTTCGGGCCGTCACGCCCGTATTTTCCCGCAGGACGGTATTTGGTGGTTGGAGGATCTAGGATCCACCAATGGCACTTTGCTAGGGGGTAATCCCGTCACCGGCACCGTCCAACTTCCCATGAACACCCCGGTACGTATCGGCCAGACCACCCTGGAGCTGAGGCCGTGATCTCTCTACACTACGCAGCGCGCTCTGATGTCGGCTTAGTGCGCTCTTCCAACCAAGACTCTGGCTATGCCGGCCCGCACCTATGCGTCCTATGTGACGGCATGGGTGGCCCTGCTGGTGGCGACATTGCCTCTGCAGTTGCCGTCAGCCACCTGGCGCCCCTAGACAATGACACGCACGGCGCTGAAGACCTGCTAGCCCTACTACGTGGGGCCGTGGCAGACACTCACGCTGAGCTGGCTGCCCTGTCTGCTGCCGACCCGGCCCTATCGGGCCTGGGCACCACCTGTATTGCCGTTATGCGTAGCGGCAACAAGCTGGCCATGGTGCACGTAGGTGACTCACGCGCCTACCAGCTACGCGACGGCAACCTGGAGCAAGTCACCCGCGACCACACTTTCGTGGAGTACCTGGTTGAAACCGGCCGGCTAACCCGCGAGGAAGCCTCACACCACCCCCAGCGCTCAGTGCTGCTGCGTGTGCTTGGCGACGCCCAAGGCGACGTCATGCTGGATGAATCTATCCGTGAAGCCAAGGTGGGAGACCGCTGGCTGCTGTGTTCAGATGGTCTATCCGGGCTGGTCAGCAAGGAAACCATTGAATCCATCTTGAACAAGGTGGAAGACCCGGGTGAGGCCGCTGAAGAGCTGATCGCCCTGGCCCGCAAGGCTGGCGGCCCTGACAACATCACCGCCGTCATCTTTGACATCGTTGACTCCACCAATGTGCAAACTGAGCCGCAGGTAGTGGGCTCTGCCGCCTCCGAAACTGTGGTGCAGCCGCGCACTGTCGCCTCCCCGCCGGCCCCTGAACCGGACTCTCCGGCCGCTAAGGCCGCTGCTTTGCTGCCCAATTTCCCAGCTGAGGAAGAAGAAGACGAAGAACTCGTTGACACCACCCCGCATGTAACCAAACGCTGGAGTTGGCCGCGTCGCATCCTGACCGTGCTGCTGACACTGGCCCTGCTAGGTGGCTTGGGCGCAATCGCCTGGCGCTGGACCCAAAACCAGTACTACGTGACTATCAGTGGCGATTCCATCGTCATTTACCAGGGCATTCCGCAAACCCTGGGCCCAGTTAAGCTTTCCAAACCCGTAGAAAAGGTTGCCTCTCCCAAACCCAGCCAGTTGGACCAGCAGATGCGGGCCCGCCTGAGCGAAAATGTGCTGCTGCCCTCCCTAAGTTCAGCGCGCAACTATGTCTCTAAGACAGTCACTTCCCACATGAACGACCCCACGCCGACGTCGTCGTCCACCCTTCCGCCTGCAGGTTCGGCCTCCTCCCCGGCCCCCCCTAAACCCGGCACCAGCTCGGACACAACGCCTACAGCGGGGTCAAAACGGTGAATTTAATTAAACCGAGTTCTGGACGCTGGTCTGAGGTTCTGCTACTAGTAATCGCCCTGGTCATTGGCCTGGGCGGCTTCTTGCTGACCATCCTCAACCGCACCGGCTCAGCCCCCACCTCGATCTGGCAGTTAGCCGGCTCGCTGCTGGGTATTTCCATTGCCGTGCACCTGTGGGTGCGTTGGCGCGCCCCCTACGCTGACCCGGTGCTACTGCCCACTGCAGTGGCGCTAAACGGCCTGGGACTGGCCATGATCAGCCGCCTAGACATTGCCTACCGCAAGCTTGAGCAGACTGAATACATTGTGGGTTTCAAGCAGGTGGCTTGGACTTCCATTGGCGTGATTTTGTGCTGCGCGGCGCTGTTTTTCATCCGCGACTACCGTCAGTTGCGCCGCTGGGACACCTGGTGCATGTGGCTGGGTATTGTCTGCCTAGTTTTGCCTTTTATCCCCGGCTTGGGGCGTGAAATCAACGGTTCACAGATTTGGATTGTGGTTCCCGGTCTGGGCATGAGCTTCCAGCCGGCAGAGCTAACCAAGGTGCTGCTGTCGATTTTCTTCGCCTCCTACCTGGTAGCTAACCGCGACAACCTAGCGCTGTCTGGTCGGCGCATCCTGGGTGTGCACTTCCCGCGTTGGCGTCACCTGATGCCGATGATGGTGGTGTGGGCAGCCAGCATCGGGGTGCTGGTGATGCAAAAGGACCTGGGCACATCAGTAATGATCTTCGGGATGTTCGTGGTGGTGCTGTATGTGGCCACCAACCGTCCTTCCTGGCTGATTATTGGCGCCACCCTAGCCATTGTGGGTTTGGCGCTACTGTGGCTGTTGTTTGAGCCCGTTTTGTCCTCGCACCTGACTCACGTAACCGGCCGTGTTACTGCCTGGCGCTACGCCATGGATGACAAGGTCTACAGCTCCATTGGTGGCTCCTGGCAGCTGGTTATGGGCCTGTTTGGGATGGCTTCTGGCGGCCTGTTTGGTACCGGCTGGGGTAAGGGCTACCCCAACCTGGTTACTTTCGCTAACTCTGATTTCATCACCTCCTCTTTCGGTGAGGAGCTGGGGCTGACTGGTCTAACCGCAATCTTGCTGATGTACCTGGTTTTCATTGAGCGCGGCCTGCGTACTGCGGTGGCGCTGCGTGATGGCTTTGGCAAGCTGCTGGCTACGGCCCTGTCTTTCACCATGGCCCTACAGGTGTTTGTGGTGGTTGGTGGCGTCACCCGCCTGATTCCGCTAACCGGTTTGACCATGCCGTTCTTGGCTTATGGTGGCTCGTCTTTGGTAGCTAACTGGGTGATTTTGGCTTTGCTGCTGCGTCTTTCCGACGCCGCCCGTCGCCCCACTGTGCGCGCCCCGCAGATCATTGATACTACTGAGCTACCTGAGTCGCTGCGGCGCCAGATTGCCCAGGAAAATGCGGAGGCTGATAAGGCTGCCGCTGCTAGCGCGGGCACTCCCGACGCCGCCGCTGCTGGCTACGGCCCCGCCGGCCCCCAGGGTGGTAGCGCCCCGCAAGGTGGCCCCCAAGGCCCAATGCCTTATGGCCCTGGCCCGGTGCCTTATGGCCCTGGCCCGCAGGGCGGCCCTGGTCCGTACGGCCCGCAAGGGCCGACTGGTGGCCCGCAGGGGACCGCTCCTCAGGGAATACCGATGGGTGGCCCCCAAGGCGCCCCAGCTGCTCAGCCAGCCCCAGCGGTGACCCCTAACCGCGCTCACGGCCGCCGCGCCGCCCAGCCGGTGCAGCAGGTACAACCAGTGCAACCGGTACAGCCAGGCAGGCCCAAGCCGCCGTCGGCCCAAGACCACCAGAACACGGAAGTAATCAGAGGAGCTTTTGAATGAACCCTCAGATTCGCCACGTTTCTTTACTTGTCACGGGCATGTTTTTGGCCCTGCTCATCTCACTGACTTCACTGCAGGGATTTGCGCGTCCCGCCCTGTGGGAATCTAGCTCGCAGTATGGCTCGCTAACTGAGGACTCGCGTAACGCGCGCACTATCTACCAGGAGTACGGTAAGGCGCGCGGAGCCATTATGGTTAACGGCACGGCTGTGGCCGCCTCAGTTAAATCCTCCGACTCCCTGGGCTACCAGCGCGTTTACTCTAACGGTCCGCTATATGCGCCAGTGACCGGCTACTACTCCACTATTTTCTCCAACATGACCGGCATTGAGAATGCCGAGAACACGGTGCTAAACGGCTCTTCGCCGTCGCTGTGGCGTAGTCGCATCCAGAACCTGTTCACCGGAGACCAGCCCCAGGGTGGCTCAGTTGAGCTAACCATCAACCCCACTTTGCAAAAGGTCGCCTACCAAGCCCTGGGCAACAAGCGGGGGGCTGTGGTGGCCCTCAACCCTAAGACCGGCGCCATTTTGGCAATGGTCTCCACCCCCTCTTTTGACCCCAACCTGCTAGCCAGCCATGACGGCACTACTGCCGACACCGCCTGGAAGCAGCTCAACTCTGACAGCGCCACCCCGCTGATCAACCGCGCCATTGGCGGTGACCTGTACCCACCTGGTTCTACCTTCAAGGTAATTACCGCCTCAGCCGCACTGCGCCTGGGTAAGGTCACCCCTGATTCCCAAGTTGACGCCCCTGACACCGTCACCCTTCCGGGTACCACCCACCAGTTGCAAAACTATGCGGGTGAGTCCTGCGGTAACGGTAAAGTCACCCTGACTTACGCCTTCGCCGAGTCCTGCAACACCACCTTCGCTCAGCTAGCTATGAACGTAGGCGAGCAGGAACTCACCCGCGAGGCTGAAGCCTGGGGCTTCAACACGTCGTCGTCGATCCCCTTGACGGTTACCCCCTCCAGCTTCCCGCCAGTCAAGTCACAAGCTGAGTTGGCAATGGCGGGTATCGGGCAGCAGTCCGTACGTGTAACTCCTCTGCAAATGGCCCAAGTTGCTGCCACGGTGGCAAACGACGGTAACCAGATGCAGCCCTACCTGGTTAAGCGTACTTTGGACGACAAGCTTTCGGTCATTTCCACCACCAGCCCAAAGGTGGCACGCTCCCCCATTTCTTCGACGGTTGCGGGACAGCTTAAAACCATGATGATCCAGGTGGTTGCTTCGGGAACCGGCACCTCGGCTCAGGTTGATGGCATGGATGTAGCGGGTAAGACTGGTACGGCTGAAACCGGTAGCGACGGCGGCCCCGTCACCTGGTTTATTGGCTACGCTGGTCCTTCCGGACAGGCTCCGACCATTGCCATCGCTGTCGTACTCGATGGCGGCGATCAGACCGCTGACACGGGTACTGGCGGTAGTGAAGCTGCCCCTATCGCAGCCACTGTCTTTAAGGCAACGCAGCAATGATTAAACCAGAAGCTGGACTAGTACTTCAGGACCGCTACCGCCTGATCGAACGCATCGCCATGGGCGGCATGGGTGAAGTTTGGCGTGCTCAAGATCTACGATCTGGACGTGTTGTAGCCGCCAAAGTAATGCGCCCCGAGTTAGCCGGTGACGAGCTGTTTTTGCAGCGTCTACGCACCGAAGCCAAAAATGCTCGCGGCCTGCGCCACCCCAACCTAGCCATGGTGCTTGACTACGGTGAGGCTGACGGCTCTGGCTGGATCATTATGGAGCTAGTGCAGGGTAAGCCCCTGTCAGAACTGATCGCTGAGAAGGGCACCCTACCCCCCAGCGTGATTTTGCCGTTGCTAGCCCAAACCGCCCGCGCCCTGCAGGTGGTGCACGAGGCTGGCGTGGTACACCGCGACGTTAAGCCCTCCAACATCCTGGTTAACCAGGAGGGACTGGCTAAGCTGCTGGATTTTGGTATTTCCTCTGGAGCCAACCAGCTGCCCATGACCGCCACCGGCATGGTTATGGGTACCGCCCAGTATCTTGCCCCTGAGCAGGCTACCGGCGCTGCTGCCACAGCCGCTGGAGACCTGTACTCGCTGGGTGTTATCGCTTATGAGGCACTAGCTGGGACGCGTCCTTTCACCGGCGCCACCGCAGTGGATATTGCTTACGCGCACGTTAACGACCCGGTCCCTGAGCTACCTGAGCAGGTGCCGGCAAATGTGCGTGAATTGATTTACACACTACTGTCTAAAAAGCCCTCTGACCGGCCCACTACCGCCCAGGATTTGGCCCGCCGTCTAGACCGCATCATTATTGCTCTGCCTAGCGACGACGCCGTCACCTGGAACGCGAACCCGCCGCAGAATTGGGCTCCGGCTCAGCATGAGCCAAAGACAGCCGCTAAGGGCACTCCGATTAGTAACAAGCCTCATTCGCGAATGCCTAAATCTAACCCGGGTGCCAATTCCTTGTGGGACCTGCTGCAAAGCTCTAATCCCACGAATTTGTCCACGGGTACCTATGCCATTGTTCTCGTGGCAGTATTGTTCTTGGTGTTACTTCTAATTGGACTGGCTGCAAGCGCTTTTGCGGTTCCGGTACGCGCGTTAGACGGTGGTGACATGCCGCCTGCTAGTGCGCACAGTGTTTCGAATATTGCAGAGTTTGCCTCTCGCGAGGCTGGCGCCCCCTCCATATCTATTGCCCAGGAGGCATTGTGACAGCACGTATCTCTAAAGTCTTGGCAGGACGCTATGAGGTGCTTGAACTGATCGGCCGTGGCGGCATGGCCGAGGTGTACCTCGGCCGCGATAAGCGTCTATCTCGCACTGTGGCAATCAAGCTACTACGTAGCGATATTGCTGAAGACCCTACTTTCCAGGCGCGTTTCCGTCGTGAAGCGCAAAGTGCTGCTGCTTTGAACCACCCTGCGATTGTGGGTGTGTATGACTTTGGTGAAGAGGTAGTTACTCGCGCCGATGGCTCCACCCAGACTGTGCCCTACCTTGTTATGGAGTATGTGCAGGGCCACACGGTACGTGAGCTACTAAGCGAGGGTGAAGCAGTACCGATTGATGAGGCTGGCGAGATTGTTTCTGGCGTGCTACAGGCGCTGGGCTACTCGCACCGTAACGGCATTGTGCACCGTGATATTAAGCCTGGAAACATCATGTTGACCAACACCGGCGAGGTGAAGGTCATGGACTTCGGTATTGCTCGCGCTATTGAAGATAGTGCGGTTACGGTAACCCAGACCCATGCGGTGGTGGGTACCGCCCAGTACCTGTCTCCTGAGCAGGCGCGCGGCGAGGTGGTTGATGCCCGCTCGGATATTTATTCCTGCGGTTGCCTGCTGTATGAGCTGCTAACTGGCCGCCCGCCCTTTAAGGGTGACTCGGCGGTGGCTATTGCCTACCAGCATGTGCGTGAGTTGCCGGTGCCGCCGTCGCAAATTGCCCCGGACGTGCCCGAATCCATGGACCGCGTGGTGATGAAGGCGCTGGCTAAGCACCGTGAGGATCGCTACCAGAACGCTGACCAGATGCGTGCAGATTTGCAGGCAGCTATCCGTGGTTTGCAGGTTAACGCCCCGGCTACTGAGACTTGGCAGCAGCAGGCGACGACGATTATCGCCCCCACTCCGGGGGTTCCTGCTGCTCCTACGACTACTAACACCGGCTCTATCCCTAAGGTTAAGGATGAGGAAGCCGCCCGTCAGGCTGAGGAAGAGGCTGCTAAGCGTAAGAAGAAGCAGCTGCTGATTATTGGCCTAATTACCCTAGTGGCGCTATTGGCGCTGGTGGGGGCGTTGGCTGCGGCCGGCGTGTTTGGGGGTAGCCCATCTAAGGAAGTTACTGCCTCCCCAACCCAATCGGCGGTGTCTGTGCCCGACCTTACCGGTAAGGATGAGGCTGGGGCTCGTAGCGCCCTTGAGGGTGTGGGCTTAGCCTTCCAGCGTGGCGCTGACGTTTCTTCTGACACAGTCCCTGAGGGTCAGGTAGTTTCCTATGACCCTGGTGCGGGCACGATGGCCGCCCCAGGTACCAAGGTTGAAGTGCACTTCTCCTCTGGTTCTGCCACTGTGACGGTACCTAACGTGTCTGGCCAAACTCAGGGTGATGCCCGCAATGCCCTGGAAAAGGCTGGTTTAACGCTTGGTGACGTTACTACTGTCGACGCCGGTGGGGTTAAGGCCGGTAACGTGGTTTCTACTGACCCGGCAGCTGGCACTAAGGCTAAGCGCGGCTCTACTGTAAACCTGCAGGTTGCCTCGGGCCGCCTGGTGGTGCCTCAGAACCTGGTGGGTATGAGCACTGATGAAGCTAAGAAGGCGCTAACTAGCGCTGGCTTTACGGTAATCACCATTAACCAGCAGACCACTACTCAGCAGGATCAGAACGGTAAGGTGCTTAGCGTAAGCCCTGAGGCTGGCGCTACTGTGGATAGCGGCGCTGAGATTACTTTGACGGTGGGCCAGTACTCGGCTCCAGCCACGCAAGCTCCCACCGCCTCACCTAGCCCCACCACCGGCAACGGTAACGGTAACGGCAATGGTAATGAAACGCTTATCCCTTACCCTGGCAATCCGGGTAACAACAACAACCACTAAGTTGTGATATACCTGGGGACAGGTATATCACTCCTATGGGTAGTACCGTTCTAAAGGGCGTTTTGTGCCGGCTCGAAAGAGCCGGCACAAAACATTTTAAGCGCCCTGTAGTGGGCGCCAGGCCTGGCTTTTAACCGTTAGAAACCTCTGCAGTGTTACCCACAATGTAGGTATTTACAAGCGGGAACACCCACTCAAACAATACAAACACTACGGCCAAAATCAGCACTAGCGATTCAATTACCTTCAGCCACTTAGGGCCGGGTAGGTGGCGGAAAATAAACCCGTACATGTTGCCTCACTTAACGCCAGGATCGGACAGGACAGATTCGGGGCGACCCTCACCGCGAGGAATCCAGTAAGACAACTGCGCGTGCACAATCCAGCGCTGATCGTTACCCCACTCCCCTAGTGTGGCCGAGTGGCAGGTAGTCATAGTCAGTAAACGCTGGGTGGGCTGCGCATTGGGGTTGTTGGGCACGGGCGCGATCACATCCACCTGTGAGGGGTCCACAATTTCATGCCCAGTCACTTTATAGACATACCAGGCGGTAGCGGTTTCAACGATTACTTCGTCGCCAGCTTTAAGTAAATCAATGCGCCTAAAGGAGTTACCGTTAGTGCGCCGGTGACCAGCCACCGAGAAGTTACCAATAGCGCCCGGGTAGGCGGTGTTTTGGTAGTGACCAGCTGCCGCCTGATCCAGCAGTTCCTGGCCGGTGCCCTGATAGATAGGCATGTTGTTATTGGTGATGCCATACCACTTGGGCACAATCAACACCCCCATAGGCTGCCCGTAGGCCACTGTGGGCTCTGCCGGTGGGGCCTCAGTATGCTTATTACCTGCCTTTTTAGGCGAGGTGGGCAGGGTGTTGTGAATCTGGGTCATGGTCTGTTCAGCTTTGGCGTTAGCGTCAATCGACGTCCACCACAGCTGCCACACCAGGAATAAACCAATCAACAACCCGGCAGTTAACAGCAGCTCACCAATAGCGGTCAGGAATACATCCAGTACCTTTCTGGACCGAGCTTGACTTGTAACGTGCGCGGTCATGTATGCACTCCATTGGGTTGTTGAGCTGGTCTTGCTCACCTAGATTAAGCGGTAAGCTAGCACTAAAGTACTCTACTTCCACTAAATGAGAAACGAACCGGAGAATCCTGTGTCGAAAAATGGCTCCAAAGATCTAGCCCGCAAGGACGAGGATAAGGACGAGTCCGCCACTACCAGTGCCGCTAAGGACTCCGCTAAGAAGTCAACCAAAGACTTAGAAAAAGACTCAGATAAGGGCTCTGACAAGAAGCGCTCCGCTAAGAAGTCCTCCAAGAAGTCCAAGGAATCTACTAAGGGTTCTGACGACTCCAAGAAGTCTGCGGGTAAGAAGAAGTCAGCTAAGGACGCTGAGCGCGAACAGGCCCTAACTAAGCGGGCCCGCAAGGCTGACCGTAAGACCCTACAGCTGGACTCTAAGTCTTCTGACTCGCTCAAAGCCAAGGTTGCTAAGAAGGAACTAGAGCGCCGTAAGGCTTCACGTACCCCGCACAAGGTTAAGAACATCTCCAGCCCCGCCTGGTATGCCCCCACCATGTGCACCATCATGTGCCTGGGCCTAGCCTGGGTGGTGGTTTCCTACATGACCGGTGGCGAATACCCGGTGCCGTGGTTCATTAAGGCCCACCCGGCTGACTGGCTAGCCAACGGCAACGTATACGTTGGTTTCGTACTCATGCTGGCCGGGTTCATCGGAATCTTGCGCTGGAAGTAAAGCCACTGGGTTAGGCATAAAAACCTGAAACTGTTTTCTGGCCCATACCTAGCAGCCTTAGCGCCTTAGCCCAACAGTTGGGCTAAGGCGCTTTTCATGCCACTAGCGCCGCTAGCAGCGCATAGGAGGCAGTACCAACTATCAAAGATAGGGCCACATTGCCCCGCCACAGGTGCAATCCAGCGGTTATAGCCACTGCCCCTACCAAGGCTGTGCTACGGCCTAAATCTGCGCTTAAATCGCCTAGCGTGTAAGCCACCAGCACCACCATTACCCCCAGGGGCATGGTGCGCGACAAAAACTGCATCAGTGGCCGGTGAGATACCTGGTCGGCCCCCTTAACCCCGGTGTAGCGCAGTGCGAAGGTGACGGCCGCAGTTACCGCCACCACCGCTAAAACATGCCAGTTACTTACCGCTGTCCTAACCACAGCTTCACTCATCACTACCCCGCTGTTCATGCTTTAACTGCCCCGATTTAGCCTCAGCCTGGTTTAAATCAGCCCCGCCACCACCAGCCGCAGTGACGCTAAGCGAGCGCCGTCGTCGTAAATACAGGGCACTTAAACACAGGCTTAAAGTAAGCAGCCCACAAAACATGGCCAGGCGCCCACCCACGGCCACAGTCACCACGGCAGATACCGACGCCGCCACTAGCGCTCCCGAGTCGGGGTTGGCTTTATAGGCCTCAATTGCCAGCACCGTGAACAAGGCGGTGAGCACAAAGTCGGCCACATCCGTGTACTGCGCAATCAAATCCCCAAAGCTGCTACCTACCAGCCAGCCAAGGGTCGCCCCCAGCACCCAAGACAGGTGCGAGCACAGCTGCACCGTTAGCAGATAGCGCCAAGTCATGCGCGAATGGTCTTTAGCGGCAGTAACCGCATACACCTCGTCGGTAAGCGAGTAGATGGAGTAAGCGCGCGCCAACCTCCCCGGCGGCACGTTACGCGGAAAACTCAAGCCGTAAAACAGGTGACGGCCATTAACAAACAGGGCGCTAAGCGCCACCGTAACTAGCCCCACCCCGCCGGTTATTAGCGAAACCAGCAAAAATTCCATAGAGCCGGCATAAACCACTGTGGCGAAAATAGGTGCCCACCAACCGGGGATACCGGCAGTTACCAATACGATCCCAAAGGCGATGCCTAGCGGAATATAGCCCAAAAAAATTGGGGTACTGTCACGCAAACCATCTTTAACGCTACTCAATGATTGAGCCATGGCCTTGAGCATAGACGCCGCTTTTACAGTGCTCTAACCCTGTACGGATAGTGAAATGGCAACAAAAAACGGCGCCGCTTTAGGCGACACCGTTGTTTGTGTAGTGAAAACTCACTCAGCAGCCGGGGCTTCTTCTTCCTCGTCTTCAGCCTCAACCTCAGACCAGTACTCCTCCGCCCAGGGGTCCTCAACCGGCTGGCTGCGCTTGTACAGCACAAAAGCAGCGCCAGCGGCGGCAGCCACTAGCGAGGCCACACCTAGGCCCTTGAAGAAGCTGCAGCTCTTGATCGATTCGTGTTTGTGGCAAGACATGATGACTCCCTCAAAGAAGTAAGTAACGTTACATCCAATAATGTCACTGTTTTGGCTCTCATTCCATTCGAACCGGCCTGAAAAGCTGCGCCACAAGAAAAATTAGGTCACAGCGTAACTATCTCAACAACTTTCATGGGCTTTTCCATGGGGTAGGCCACGCCGCCAACTAAGCAAATTGTGGGAGTATGAGGTTATGGAAGCAATTATGCACACTAACCTTGGCGATATCCGCCTGGAGCTGTTCGAGGACAAGGCCCCGATTACCGTCACCAACTTCGTAGAGCTGGCTACCGGTAAGCGTGCCTGGATCGACCCGGCCACCGGTGAAGAGACCCAGCGTCCTCTTTACGACGGCGTTACCTTCCACCGCGTAATTAAAGATTTCATGATTCAAGGTGGTGACCCGCTAGGTAACGGTACCGGCGGCCCCGGCTACACCTTCGACGACGAGATCGACAACTCCCTGACCTTCGCCGACACCTACCTGCTGGCTATGGCCAATGCCGGTACCCGCATGGGCCACGGCACCAACGGTTCGCAGTTCTTCATCACCACTGTGGCAACCCCTTGGCTGCAGGGCAAGCACACCATTTTCGGCAAGGTAGTGGATGAGGATTCACGCAAGGTTGTGGACGCTATTGAGGCTGCTCCCACCGATGGCCGTGACCGTCCCCTACAGGACGTGGTTATCAACTCCATCGACATTGTCGAGTAATAACCGAAGTTAATTCCTTCGTGGGGGGTTGGGCGTTTTAAGCGCCTAACCCCCCACTTTTTATTTGGACCAGGCTGCGCCCGCGTTGGACGACACCGCACCCACCGCAATCCACAGTTATCCACAGGCTGTGTATAAATAATGTGGATAACCCCACTAAAAAGGTGGAAACATGTGGGTAGCCAGCTAATAACACCTGTGTATTTACTCCACAGTTGTGGATAAGTCTGTGGACTTACATGCTTGTGAGTTATCCACATAGATATCCCCAGGTGGGGAAAAACTCCTGGTAGAACGCATTTTTCAGGTTATCCACTAGATCCACAGCCCTCTTTACACAAAACCCACCAACTGTGGATAACGCTTCCCCAGCTGTGATTAACGCATCTGCCTGGCAATTGTGGATAACCACGCTATGGCTGCGCCTGGGGTTTATATGCGCCTGGATTTACAGCTGGGCTACTGCAGCAAAAATTTTGGTCTGTAAGGGCGCCTGGGGACGCGTGGTGGGAGCACTGGGGTCAAACCAGTCCACTTCTGCTATTTCGGCGTGTGGGCGCACCTGCTGGGAGCTAAAGACTCCCTCGGCAATGAATACGTGGGAAACCACCGTAAAGCCCGGCTCGTTTGAGGCCGGCGCACTGAAATCGCCTAAGGGACGTATAGCCGCGTTTTTAAGGTCCAGACCCACTTCTTCACGAACTTCACGTAAAGCCGCTTCTAAGGGGGTTTCGTGGGCTTCTAGCTTGCCTCCGGGCATCTGAAACCTGGGGGAGGAGCCTTTACGCACACTCAGCACCCGCCCCTGGGCATCACGCAGCACAATGGCAGCTACTTCCACAATTTTGAACTCATCTAACAGCATTTTTTCTCCAGCCGCTGGTTACGTCTCAAGTATGCGCCCACAGCAGCTCAGTGCCACCCAACGACGCTACCCACACAGCCGCCGTTGCCAGCGTTAGCCGCCCGGCGCCGTCGTGGGCATAAAAAAAATCCGCCGCAGTCTAACTGCGAGCGGATACTGGGTGGAGCTAACGGGACTCGAACCCGTAACCCCCTGCTTGCAAAGCAGGTGCGCTACCAATTGCGCCATAGCCCCATTAGGCCGGATCAGCTACTTCAATCCAAGGTTGCGCTTGCCAACGTTTAGGGGCGGTTTTTAACCAGAGGGCATAACCGCAAGCACCTAGGCTAAGTGCAATCAGGGATTTAGCTGCGAAGCTCATTAATTTGCTCCGTTCAACCGGTGGTGGGCCTAGCTGGACTCGAACCAGCGACCTCATCCTTATCAGGGATGCGCTCTAACCAACTGAGCTATAGGCCCGTTTGACTCGATAGAGATTACACGAGCCAGACGCAGATAATCAAATCGAATTAGTCATCTGCCAGTGTGAGATAGACCCCACCGATCAAGTGAGTGGTCACGTTGTAGATCATGGCACCAATAGTGGCCAGGGCAGTGGACAAAATGATGTTCACAACCGCCACCACAGTAGCCAGGGAAACCGCACGCGAAAGCTTGAGGTACTCCACCACGGCCTGCAGCGACTTCTCACCACCAAGCTGCTGTACCTGATCCTTAATCTTGGCGAACACGTGCAGCGCATCTAGGGAGAACCACACCACTACAGCCGCAACAATGGTCATGATGCCTACTGCCACTGATAGCAGGAAGGCAGTCTTCATAACCGACCAGGGGTCCACGCGCTCTAGCGCTAGGCGCACAAAGCGGCGCTCAGCGGCAGCGGGGGCAGGCTTAGGGTTGTGCTGGCGCGGGGGCTGCGCCGGAGGCATAGATGCGGGCATCTGTCGCGGCGCCGGGCGTGAGCCGCCCGCCTGAGGTGCGGTGCGGATACGCGGCGGCGGTCCCGGCTGCACGCCCTTGGGGGGAACACCCTTGGGCTGGTTGCCCTTAGGCTGGGGCGTGATCGAGGGGGGTACCGACATTATTTGGCCTCGCTTTCATTCGCGTCTAAGGCTACCGACTCTTGGGCCTGCTCGTCACCCTCTAAAGGCAGGTTAACTGCCTCATTTACGTCGGATTGGGCACTAGCGCCTAGTTCGGTTGCGTCATCGTCGGAAAGGTCACGTTCTTGGGAGCGGGCGACGGCGATAATCCGGTCGCTTTCGTCGGGTTTGGCGAAGGTTACGCCCTGGGTGTTACGGCCGGTGCGCGACACTTCTGCCACCGCCGAGCGCATTACCTTACCCGAAGCCATGATGCACAAAACCTCATCGGATTCGTCCGTGATCAAGGCCCCTACTAGCTCACCGCGAGCTTCCACCAGGTTGGCTACCTTCACGCCCAGACCACCACGGCCCTTAACCGGGTATTCATCCACGCTGGTGCGCTTGGCATAACCGCCGTCAGTAACCACAAATAGGTCGGCGCCTTCACGCACCACATCCATGGCTAGCAGGCTGTCGCCGTCGCGGAAACGCATACCGGTGACGCCGCTGGTGGCGCGGCCAGTAGCACGCAAGGTGGCGTCGGTGGCAGTAAAGCGGCAGCTTTGGCCGTGACGTGAAACCAGAATTAGATCCTGGCCTTCATCTAGCAAAGCCGCACTGACCAGCTCATCAGGGTTACCGTCGGCGTCTTCACGCAGGTTGATAGCAATCACGCCGCCAGAGCGGTTGGATTCGTATTCACGCAGCGCAGTCTTCTTAACCAGGCCCCGGCGGGTAGCCAACACCAGGTATTGGCTTTGCTCGTAGTCTTTAAGCTCCATTACCTGGGCAATAGTTTCACCCGGCTGGAAAGCCAACAGGTTGGCTACGTGCTGGCCCTTGGCGTCGCGACCGCCCTCAGGCAGCTCATAGGCCTTGGCGCGGTAAACGCGGCCCAGGTTAGTGAAGAACAGCAGCCAGTGGTGGGTGGTGGTGACGAAGAAGTGCTCTACTACGTCATCTTCACGCAGGGCCGCGCCCTTAATGCCCTTACCGCCACGGTGCTGGGAGCGGTAGTTGTCGGTGCGGGTACGCTTGGCGTAACCACCACGGGTGATAGTGACTACCACTTCCTCTTCGGGGATGAGGTCTTCCATACTCATTTCGCCCTCGTGCGGCACGATTCGAGTACGGCGCTCGTCACCGAATTTCTCAGTGATTTCTGCCAGCTCAGTGGAGATAATGCCGCGCTGACGCTCAGGGCGGGCCAGGATGTCACGCAGGTCGGCTACACGCTCGCGCAGTTCCTCGGTTTCCTGCTGAATCTTTAGGCGTTCCAGGGCGGCCAGGCGTCGCAGCTGCAGGGACAAGATGGCTTCAGCCTGAATCTCATCTACGCTGAGCAGTTCCATTAGACCCACACGTGCCTCATCGGTGGTGGGGGAGCGGCGGATCAGCGCGATTACGGCGTCCAGAGCGTCGATGGCGCGCATTAGGCCATCCAAAATGTGCAGGCGGTCCAGAGCCTTTTGCAGACGGAACTGGGTGCGGCGCACAATCACGTCCAGCTGGTGCTCCACCCAGTGGCTTACAAAGCCGTCCAGGCTTAGGGTGCGCGGCACGCCGTCGACTAGCGCCAGCATGTTGGCGGGGAAGGAGTCTTGTAGCTGGGTGCGCTTGTAGAGGTTGTTTAGTACTACCTTGGCTACGGCGTCGCGCTTAAGCACAATTACTAGACGCTGTCCGGTACGGCCGGAGGTTTCGTCACGGATGTCAGCAATACCGCCCAGGGAGCCGTCACGTACCAGCTGGGCAATCTTTTCAGCCAGGTTGTCGGGGTTTACCTGGTAGGGCAGCTCGGTTACTACCAGGCACTGGCGGCCGTGGATTTCTTCCACGTTGACGACGGCGCGCTGGATGATACCGCCACGACCGGTACGGTAGGCCTGCTCAATACCGCGACGGCCCAAAATTGTGGCGCCGGTGGGGAAGTCAGGGCCGTGTACTCGCTGCAGTAGGGCCTCAAGTAGCTCTTCACGTGAAGCGTCAGGGTGCTCTAGCAACCACTGTACGCCGTCGGCCACTTCCCGCAGGTTGTGCGGGGGAATGCGGGTGGCCATACCCACCGCAATACCCTCAGAGCCGTTAACTAGCAGGTTGGGAAAACGGGAAGGCAAGATAGTGGGTTCTTGCTCTTTACCGTCATAGTTGTCCTGGAAATCGACGGTGTTCTCGTCGATGTCACGCACCATTTCCATGGCCAGAGGGGCCATTTTACATTCGGTGTATCGCGGCGCAGCCGGGCCCAGGTTACCGGGGGTACCGAAGTTACCCTGTCCGGCTACCAGCGGGTAGCGCATAGACCAGGGCTGTACTAGACGGGCTAGGGCGTCGTAAATGGCGGCGTCACCGTGGGGGTGGAAGCTACCCATTACGTCACCCACCACACGCGAAGACTTAGAGAAAGCCGCGTTGGGGCGGTAACCGCCGTCGTACATGGCATAAAGAATGCGGCGGTGTACCGGTTTGAGGCCGTCGCGTACGTCCGGCAGGGCGCGCCCAACAATCACACTCATGGCGTAGTCGAGGTAGGAGCGCTGCATTTCCAGCTGCAAATCGACGCGCTCAACGCGGTCGAATCCGGGTTCCTCGATTACTTCGATCTGGTCATCACTCACGAAAGTTATTCCTGTTCTTTAAGTAGTCGAGGGCTCAGATATCCAGGAAGCGCACGTCGTTAGCGTTGCGTTGGATGAAGCTACGGCGTGATTCGACGTCGTCACCCATCAAAACCGCGAAGGTTTCGTCAGCGTCGGCAGCCTCATCCAAGGTGACCTGCTTGAGGATGCGGTGGGCTGGGTCCATGGTGGTGTCCCACAGCTCGTGGTCGTTCATTTCACCTAGACCCTTGTAGCGCTGAATGCCGTTTTCCTTGGGCATACGCCAGCCCTTGGCAGCGCCAGCTTCACGCAGGCGGTCGCGCTGCTCATCGCTGTAGGCAAATTCGTGCTCGGCGTTGGACCACTTGAGGCGGTACAGCGGCGGCATAGCGATGTAGACGTGACCGTTTTCGATCAGCGGACGCATGTAGCGGAACAGCAGCGTCAGCAGCAAGGTGGCAATGTGGGAGCCATCCACATCGGCGTCGGCCATAATCACAATCTTGTGGTAACGCAGCTTTTCAAGCTCAAAATCTTCACCAATACCGGTACCAAAAGCGGTGATCAGCGAGCGGATAGTGTCGCTGGACAGGGCGCGGTCTAGGCGGGCCTTTTCCACGTTCAAAATCTTGCCTCGGATTGGCAAAATCGCCTGGTGCTCGGGGTCGCGGCCACCTACCGCAGAGCCACCTGCGGAGTCACCCTCAACGATGAAAATTTCAGATTTGGAGGCGTCACGTGAGGAGCAGTCACGCAGCTTACCGGGCATGGAGGCGCTTTCTAGCACACCCTTACGACGGGTAGCTTCACGGGCTTTACGGGCCGCAATACGCGCAGCAGAGGCCTGCTTAGCCTTGCTAATAACTGCCTTGGCGTCTGCCGGGTGAGCGTCAAACCAGTCGGTTAGCTGGGCGTAAACCGTCTGCTGCACAAAGGAGCGGGCCTCAGTGTTACCCAGTTTGGTTTTGGTCTGGCCCTCAAACTGGGGCTCAGAGAGCTTAATGGAGATAACTGCCGTTAGGCCCTCACGTACGTCCTCACCGGAGAGGTTATCTTCCTTGTCTTTAAGCAGGCCCTTTTCGCGCGCATACTTGTTGACCAGCGTGGTCAGGGCGGTGCGGAAGCCTTCTTCGTGAGTACCACCCTCGGTGGTATTGATGGTGTTGGCGTAGGTGTGTACCGACTCGGAGTAGGCGGCGGTCCACTGCATGGCGATTTCTACACTCATACCCCCGTGCTCGCCGCTTTGCTCAGCGGAGAAGTCAATGATTTCGGGGTGGATCAGCTCGGCCTTCTTGGTTTTGTTCAAGAAGTGCACGTAGTCGCGTAGACCGTCGGAGTACATGTAAGACACGCTGCGGTGCTTGTGCTCCTGGGTGTCTTGCTCGCTGCCGGCAATTTCGTCGCCGTCAACGGATAGGTCACGCTCGTCGGTTAGCGAGATGCGCAGGCCCTTGTTCAAGAAGGCCATCTGCTGGAAACGACGACGCAGCGTCTCAAAGTCGAAAACGGTGGTTTCAAAAATTTCGGGGTTGGGCCAGAAGGTGACGGTTGTGCCCGTCTGGTCAGTGGGCTCACCGCGACGTAGAGGAGCAGTGGGGACGCCGTCGGCAAAATCAATATTCCAAACGTAACCGTCGCGGCGCACCTCAACGGACAGTCGGGAGGACAGGGCGTTAACTACCGACACACCCACACCGTGCAGACCACCGGAAACGGAGTAACCGCCGCCGCCGAACTTACCGCCTGCGTGCAGCACGGTAAGTACTACCTCAACTGCGGGCTTGTGTTCAGTGGGGTGCTCATCCACCGGGATACCGCGACCGTTATCTACCACGCGCACACCGCCGTCGGGCAGGATGGTGACTTCAATGTGGTCACAGTAACCGGCTAGAGCCTCATCTACGGAGTTATCCACTACCTCGTATACGCAGTGGTGCAGGCCGCGCTCACCGGTGGAACCGATATACATACCGGGACGCTTGCGGACAGCTTCAAGGCCTTCCAAAACCGTGATATTTGAAGCTCCGTAGCTGTCGTTAGTCACAGTGCTATCCTGCTCAGCCACGTCTAATATGCTCCTCGTTCTTGCTTGGCAGGGTCAAAAAAGATCCTTGCCTTTGCATTAGGTCTGTATGTGCCGTCTAGGGAGGGTTTAACGGCACGTTTAACTACCCGGTAAGGCAGCTCAAACTACCTATATTCTACCGTGTTAGGCGCGATTTTCCGGCCTGGCGGCGGTGTGGCCCTAAGCAAATACTGTGCCTTAGCTATCACTTAGGCTCCGGCTGCCCGACGGCGCCTGGTGGCGGCGCTTAGTACCCACAGCCGACGGCACCCACTTGGGCAAGCCGCACACTTTAGCCGTAGGTGTCGCGCACCCCGCGCGCCCCAGGCACAGCCAATTTGCCGTGCTGCCAGGTGTAATCTGCGTTAGGGCCGCGCACTTTAATGCTTTTGACAATGCCCGGGCCTACTTCGCGCTCAAATAGGGCCTCCAGCTGGGGCATCATCAGTTGCAGTTGCTGCGCCCAGTTGGTGGAGTGGGCGCGCATTACCAGGCGTCCATTTTTGAAGGAATAAATGCTGCAATTTTCGGCCATATCCTTGCCGACAATCTCTTCCCAGCGCACCTTGACACTGGCTATGCGCAGGGATTCTTCCCAGCCTTGGCGGTGAAAAAAGCCGTCCAGCTCGCGTTTACCTGAGCGCGGATCGCGCCAATACACGCGAGCTTGGGAGACGGGTTGGCCATTGACGATCTCGGCGTGGCGTTCTTGGCGCCGGCGAATACGCCCAATACTGACTGCGTCCCAGGGCGCTAGTGCGTCCGCATTTGCGGCTGGGTTTTGGGCGGCGTTTACAGGTGCGTTTGGGCCTGCATTTGCGGTGCCATTCTGGGCTGCGCTTGGGTTCGCATTTGGGGCGGCATTTGCGCCCGCGTTTAGGGCTGCGCCCGCAGTTAGCCCGTTCAGCGACGACGACGCCGGAGCCCCGCCTGCTGCTCGGCTTGCTGCTAGCACTGGGCCACCGGGGCTTTTACGAGGTAGTCGCTTTAGGGCATGGCCCGCGTTCCAAGCCTGCTCGCGCTGGCGTGCCAGCGCGGCCACAGCCATTTGATCGCCGTAATCTTCACTGTTCACGGCTAAACTTCGCTTACTACAGAGCCGGCCACCTGCAAACGGTGATGATCAAGTTCGCTAGGGACGTCGTCGCCAACCGCAGCGGTAATAAGCACTTGCTGAGCCTGGGCCACCATCTGCGACAAGGCCCGACGCCTGCGCATATCTAATTCCGCGAAAACATCATCAAGAATCAAAATCGGGTCTTCACTCTTACCATCAATGCTGGTCAAGGCACTATCAGCGCGCATTAGCTCAAAACTAGCCAGACGCAGCGCAAGCGCCAGCGACCACTGTTCACCGTGTGAAGCAAAACCTTTAGCGGGCAAATGCCCCAGGAACAGCGTCAAGTCATCGCGGTGTGCCCCCACCAGGTTCACTGCCCGCTCTAATTCCCGCTGACGCAGCTGTCCCATAGTTTCGAGCAAAGCTTTACTGGTGGCCTGCACATCCAGGAGAGAATTTTCGTAATCCGCCCACGCCTCGGTGTCTGAAATGTCCGGGTCAGCTACGCCGCGCGCAGCCAGTAGGCTCGCGCGGTAGGCCAGATTTGCCTGCGACTGCGCTAGCGAAACCGTTTGATAAGACTGGGCCACCCAAGGGCGCAGCTGGCGCACAAGTTTGACGCGCGCAGCAATCAGCTGGGCAGCTAACTGGGCTAACTGCTCATCCCACACATCCAAAGTGGCTAGGGCGCTGGCGCGCGCCGAGCCGCTTTTACGTTTAAGTCCCCGCAGCAGGCCTGAGCGCTGGGCTAGCACCTTGTCGTGGTCTGCGCGCACCCCGGCCAGACGCGGGCTCATCATAACCACCAGGTCATCTAAAAAACGCCGCCGCACCTGCGGATCTGAACGCACCAAAGTCAGATCTTCCGGGGCAAACAGCACCGTGCGGCAAATCCCCAGCAACTGGGTGGGGCGGGTAGGGGCACGGTTTAGCCGGGCCCGGTTAGCTTTGCCGGAAATAATTTCTACTTCTAGCAGCTGCGGGCGGGCGGCAGTGATTAGTTTTGCGCGGATGACGGCGGCGTTGGGCTGATTTTGACCGCTTGCGTCACGCCTAACCAGGGCCGTATCGGCGCCAACTCGATGGGAGGAAAGCGTAGCTAAATAGTTAATGGATTCAACCAGGTTGGTTTTACCCTGCCCGTTAGAACCCACCAGTACCGTAGCTCCAGGCGGAAAACTGACTACCGCCTGCTCATATGAGCGGTAGTCAGTCAGCGCCAAATCAGCTACGTACATACGCCTTACACGCCAAAGCGAATAGGCATCAGCAAGTAGCGGAAGCTGGGGTCAGGCTCAGTGCCAGGCTCATCTACCCCAACCAACACTGCCGGCTTATTGGGGTGGGTGAAGTCAAAGCGCACATAGTTACTAGATAGCGCGTTTAGGCCCTCTTGCAGGAAAAGCGGGTTGAAAGCAGCAGAGATTTCGTTGCCATCTAGGTGAGCTACCAGCTCTTCACTAGCCTGTGCATCCTCACCCTGGCCAGCCTCAAGATGCAAGTTACCCTCGGTGAAAGTTAGGCGCAGTGCAGTGTTGCGTTCGGCCACCAAAGACACAAACTTAACCGCATCTAGTAGCTCTTTACGTCCCACCGTGGCATAGGTGTTGACCTGCTCGGGGAACAGGCGACGCACCTGGGGGTATTCGCCGTCGCTAAGCACTGAAGTAGTGCGGCGCTCACCGGATTCAAAACCAATCAGGCGTGAGGCTACGGCGTCGTCGTCATTAAGCGCAATCTCAATGGGGGCACCGGAAACTAGAGACTTAGCCACATCAGCTAAAGTGCGGGCCTTTAGCAGCACCACAGCATCCAGGGGTTTAGCCGGGTTCCACTCAACCTCGCGCATAGCTAGCCGGTAACGGTCAGTAGCTAGCATGGTCAGCTTATTGCCGCTAAATTCCATGCACACATTGGTCAGCAGCGGCAAGGTGTCGTCGCGGGCAGCAGCAATCGAAACCTGAGCTACCGCCTTAGAAAGCACGTCAGAGTCGATGGTGCCCACCTGGGCAGGCATTGAAGGCAAAGCTGGGTAGTCATCAACCTGCATAGCCGGCAGCTCAGAATGAGCTGAACCACAGGTGAAACGTACACGGGTGCCCACCAGCTCAATATCTACCGGCTTGCTAGGAAAGCCCTTAGCAAACTTGGTGAGTGCACGGCCAGGAATAAGTACCTCGCCCTCAACCTCAACCGAGGCCGGGATTTCACAACGCCCAGATACCTCATAGTCAAAGGAAGACAGGATTACAACATCCCCCTTAGCCTCCATACGCACCCCAGCCAACACCGGAACCGGCGGGTTGGGCGGCACTGAGCGAGCAGTCCAGGCTACTGCTTCAGCTAAAACGTCACGGGCTACCCTGAGCTTCACGTTGGGAGGCCTTCCTTAGATGGATATAGAGGGGCGGCTTAAAAGTTTAGCCGGTATCTCCCTATAGGGCATCTCAAAAAGGGTCACTGTGGGGCTTTTGCACGCCTTGGCCAGCGCCGCCCGTAGCGGAGGTTTTCCCCAATTGGCCTACGTTGGCGAGCTTGGAAATCGTGTGGGGTTTAAAAGTCAGTAGTAGTAGTAGCGGGTGTGGAAGTTGTGGAAAACCACTTTTTGGCCCGGTGGCGCGCCGACGGCGAATGTGGGCTGAGTGTGGGTAAAGCTTGGGATAACTCGGGGCGGCTGTGGAAAGTGCTAAAGCTCATAGCACCAATCCACAGGCGAGCCTTAGTTAAGCACAGCAAAACCGGGGTTGCCCACAGCCTTACCAACAGGGCCTGTGGGTGAAAAAACCACGTATTTGAGGGCAAAAAAGGCCGCCGCTAAGCCCAAAAACAGGGCCCAGCGGCGGCGTCGGGAATTAGTCGAAAATTAAGGGAGAAGCGGCTAGGAGTGAGGCGTGGCCGCAGCCTGCTTAATGCGGCTGGTTAGCTCAGTTACCTGCTTGTAGGTATCTGCCTGGGCAGACATTTGGGTGCGCACCTTCTTATCCGCACTCATCACGGTGGTGTGGTCGCGGCCGCCAAACTCGCGCCCAATCTTGGGCAGCGACAAGTCAGTCATTTCGCGGCACAAATACATGGCGATGTGGCGGGCGGTAACAATAGTGCGTGAGCGGTTGGCCGAATACAGATCCTCAATGGTGATCCCAAAGTAGTCGGCGGTTTGCCCAATGATCAGTGCAGCAGTGATATTGCCGGTGTCCTGGGTAGAAACCAGATCCTTAAGCACCATCTCGGCCACAGGCAGATCCACCTGTAGCTTGTTAATTGAGGCGTAGGCGGTTACGCGGATAAGTGCGCCTTCAAGCTCGCGGATGTTAGCCGAGATGCGGCTGGCAATGTACTCCAAAACCTGTAGGGGCACATCCAAATTGTCGGCCTGGGCGCGGCGCGACAAAATCGCGATACGGGTTTCTAGATCCGGGGGCTGAACGTCAGTAGAGAGGCCCATGTCGAAGCGTGAACGCAGGCGCTCATCAATTTTCAGGGCCTTGGTGGGCTGGTCGGAGGTCAGCACTACCTGCTTATTTGCGTTATAGAGCGCATTGAAGGTGTGGAAGAACTCCTCCAAGGTCTGCTCTTTGTCTTGCAGGAACTGGATGTCGTCAACCAGCAGGATATCCACCTGACGGTAGCGGCGCTTGAAAGCATCCATGCGGCCTTCAGACACGGAGGTGATGAAGTCAGAAACGAATTCCTCAGAGTTTACGTACTTAACTTTGCTCTTGTGGTAGGCGCGAGTGTAGTGGCCAATGCCGTGCAGCAGGTGGGTTTTGCCCAGACCTGAGCCGCCGTAAATAAACAGCGGGTTGTAGGTTTTAGCCGGGGTTTCTGCCACGGCGTAGGAGGCGGCGTAGGCAAAGCGGTTGGAGGAGCCAACCACGTAAGTGTCGAAGGTGTAGCGCGGGTTTAGCTTGGAGTCATCGAGGACGTCGCTGGGGCGTACATTCAACCCCTTGCCGCGTGCGGCCTTTTTGGGCTGCTCAGGGCGACCAAATTCCACTACGGTCTGGGTATCTGGCACCACCAGGCCGTTTTCTTGGCCCAGTTCTAGACCTAGCTGCTGGGGGGCACTTGGTGCGGCGGCGTCGTTAGCGCCGTGGCCTAGGTTTAGTTCGGCTGGGGTGGGGATATTGCCTTTGAACTGCGACGACGGCGCCTGGGTTGGGGCAGCTGGGGAGCCGGGGGTGGCGGGGGCAGCGGGGGAACTGGCGGCGGCGTCGGCATTTACTCCCGGGGCGCCAGAAACCGGGGCGCCAGAAGCGGCAGAGTCCCCATGCACGGCGGCGTGGGCGGCCTTAATAATGACCTCAAGATCTTTAGCTCCCGGCGCGACAGTGTAAATAATGGGCATGTCATAGCCGATTTGCTCAGCAACTGCCGTCTTGATTGTGGCTGACACTGCGCGGTCAGTTAAACGCTGTTTAACGAATTTAGAGTTGACCACCACTACCAGCGTACCCTCAACATCGACGGCGTGGCAGGTGCGAGCCATGGCCAGGTAGCTGAGAGTCAGTGAGTTTGAGGTGGTCAGAGCTTCTACAACACTTTCCCAAAGCTGAGCGCCGAATTCAGCGCCCGGGTCAGTTACCGGATCGGACACGGCGTCTCCTTAAGTTCATAAAACAACTAATTGGGTCAGGGCCCGGCTAATTGGGTTTAGGGCCCTGCGGGCTGAGTCCAAGTTGTCCACAGAGATATCCACACCTGGGGATGGAGCAGACGTCCGCGAACAATTTTAGGCCGCTTATTGAGGATATACGCAATCTAGCTGGTAGGAGTGGAGTTACAAGCTTGTATTTTCCTGTGGATAACGTGGGGTTATCCACATGTTGTGGGCTAGTGTTTTACGCAGGTGTGGAGAAGAAAATGGGTAAAATCACCCCAGGATGTAGGCAGCCTCACGGCAAAGATGCTTTGACCGGTGGGTGTAAGACCATATAACGTTAATTAGTCGTACGTGTACATGCGGGTTCCGCTCAGAGGATCCAGTGCACGTGACCTCATCAAAATGGTGAGGTGCCACAAACTTTCGTGCGGCCATCCGGGCGCGCGATATAGACCTAGCAGGAGTACCCCGTGAGCAAGCGGACCTTTCAGCCGAACAACCGTCGCCGCGCCAAGGTGCACGGCTTCCGCCACCGTATGAGCACCCGCGCCGGTCGCGCCGTCCTGGCTGCGCGTCGTCGCAAGGGTCGCGCTCGCCTCGCTGCCTGAGACATGCTCAGTGCGCCGCATCGGATGCTGCGCAGCGAAGACTTCGCGGCTGCAGTTAAAGGCGGCGTGCGCAGCGGTAACCGCGCGCTGGTGGTTCATTTGAACGCCGACGATGACGGAGGTAACTCTCCTGCACTCGTCGGCGTTGTTGTGCCCAAAAAGCAGGTTGCCCGCGCCACCCACCGCAATCGCATTAAGCGGCGTCTGCGCGCCCTGTTAGCTGCCCGAGTGGACTTACTGCCTGCTGGTTCGCGCCTGGTGGTACGTGGTTTGGCAGGTGCCGACGGCGCCTCTAGCCAGCAGTTAGCCCGCCAGCTTGATCGGGCTTTGGCCCGGGTGGGAGTAGCGGTACCGCAGTCTGTGCCGGGCCAGTTAGCACCAGGCGGTGAAAGTGTTTAAGCGTTTGGTGCTGGCCCCCATTGGCTGGTACCGCAAGTACATTTCCCCAGCTATAGCGCCGCGTTGCCGCTACTATCCCAGCTGTTCCACCTACGCCGTCGAGGCTATTGAGGTACATGGAGTTTTTAAGGGATTAGCGTTGAGCGCGTGGCGCATTTTGCGTTGCAATCCCTATAGCCGTGGCGGCGTGGATCATGTGCCCGAGGTGGGGCACTGGCGTTACGCCTACCCCAAAGATGTAGCCCGCTTCCAGGTGCCTAGTGCAGCTGCGGGCCAAGATGCGCCGCAGACGCGGCAAGGCCAGCTTGGCTGACCATAAAAGGAGAGTTTAATGGACGGACTGCTAATGCCACTGAAGGTGGCCGAGGCTTGGGTGATGGTTACCATCCACAAGCTGCTGGTTGCCATCGGTATGAGTGATGGACCCGGCCCCGCCTGGGTGCTGTCAATCGTAGGTCTAACCGTAGCGGTGCGAGTGCTGATCATGCCGCTGTTTGTGAAGCAGATTCGCTCTTCACGCGGTATGCAAGCCATGCAGCCTGAGCTGCGCGCCCTGCAGAACAAGTACAAGGGTAAGAAAGACCCCGCATCGCAGGAGCGTATGCGTGAAGAAATGATGGCGCTGTACCGCAAGCACGGTACCAACCCGCTGTCTTCATGCTTGCCAATGCTGATCCAGATACCGATCTTCTTCGCTCTATTCCGTGTGCTGGCTCGCCTGCAGGAAGTGGCTAACTCTGCCGGTAGCGCCCACCCGGTAAAAATTGGTCCGCTAACTCCCGCCTTGGCGGCGGATGTACAGGCCTCCAGCCTGTTTGGGGCGCCGCTGAGCTCTTCCTTTATGAATGGCGGCTCTGCCACCGTAAAGATCGTGACCATGGTACTGATCGTGCTGATGACTGCCACGCAGTTCTACACCATGCACCAGCTGACCATGAAGAACATGCCTAAGTCGGTTACCGAATCCGACAACCCGGCTATGCGTACTCAGCGCATGATGATGTACGGTATGCCGCTGATCTTCTTCATTACCGGCCCTCAGTTCCAGGTTGGTGTGTTGATTTACTGGCTGGTTTCCAACGTATGGACCATGGGTCAGCAGTGGTGGACTATCCGCAATATGCCCGCAGTTGGCTCTGAAGCCTACAAGAAGCGCCAGGAGCGCCGTCGTCGTAAGGGCCTGCCGCCTGACGATGAAAAGAAGCCCGCAGCCGCAGCTGGCAGCGAGGATGAAGCGGCGTCGTCGGGGCCTGGGCAGCGAGTCCAGCCGGTACGTAACAACCGCAAGAAAAAGAAGAACCGCACCGCCTCCACCGCTGAGCAGCGCTACGCTGAGCGTGCCCGCGAACGCCAGCAGGCTTTTAACGCCAGCGGTGCTAAGGATGACGGCGCCAAGGGTGCTGGCGGGGCTGCTAACGGTAAGAGCGGCAATAAGTCCGGCAGCGCCAAGAAGAAAAAGGGCTCTAAGGGCGGTAACTCCGCTAAGAAGTAGTTCTTATAAAACTAATAAGACTTAGTTATAACTAGTGGAAGGAGTTTTCTGGTGAGCCAGGAAACCGTCAAGCAGCTTGAGGAAGAAGGCGAAGTCGGCGCTGACTACCTAGAAGAGCTACTAGATATTGCCGATCTAGGCGGGGATATCGACATCGATGTGGATCACGGGCGCGCCTCCGTGGCCATTATCCCAGGCGAGGACGGCGATGAACGTGAGTTAGCCACCCTAGTGGGCCGCGACGGTGAGGTGCTTGAAGCTCTCCAGGAGCTGACCCGCCTGGCCGTACAGGCCCGCACTGGTTCGCGTTCGCGCCTAATGCTGGACATCGCTGGTTACCGCGAGGAGCGCCGCCAGCAGCTGACTGCTATCGCCGCCGAGGCGGTTAAGTCCGTGTTGGCTAGCGGCAAGCCGGTAGCGCTGGAGGCCATGAACCCCTTCGAGCGCAAGGTTTGCCACGACGTGGTTGCTAACGCCGGCCTGGTCTCTGAGTCTGAGGGGGTAGAGCCGCACCGTCACGTGGTGGTTCTGCCCGTCGACGACGCCGAAGACGAGGTTGAAGAGGGCGCTGAGCTTGCGGCTGATGAGGCCGACGCGGCTGCCGAAGCCGAGACCGTCGAGGCCAAGGCTGGCGAGGCCGCTGAGACCGTAGACAGCCCGGCCGACGCCGTCGAGGAAGCCTGAAATGAGCCATAACGCGGGCGAGCTAGCGGGCCTGCAGGATCTGGAAGTACCCACCGCCGAAATGCGCGACATGTTCGGCATGGCCTGGTCTGGCCTGGAGCACTACGCCCAGATGCTGGCTGAGGAGGGGCAACTGCGGGGGCTAATCGGCCCGCGCGAGCTACCGCGCCTCTACTCGCGCCACCTGGTTAACAGTGCGGCGGTGGTGCCTTTCCTGCCCAGGCACGGTAGCGTGGCGGATCTAGGTTCAGGTGCGGGGCTGCCCGGAGTGGTGGTGGCCTTGTCTCGTCCGGATCTGGAAGTGACCTTGATTGAGCCGATGGAGCGCCGCTGCGCCTGGCTGGAGCTGGTGGCTGAAGAGCTAGACCTGGACAATGTGCGGGTGTGGCGGGGGCGGGCCGAAGAAATGCGTGAGCGTTTCGATGTGGTGACCGCCCGGGCTGTGGCCAACCTGAGCAAGCTGACCCGCATGGCTTCCCCGCTGATCGCCCCCGGTGGCGTGTTGCTAGCCCTGAAGGGGGAGCAGGCTCAGCGCGAGATTGATGATGCCAAGTACGTCATTAAGAAGGCCAAGCTGCTGCCGGCGGTGCTGCATGAAGTGGTTACTAGCGACGACGACGTCACCCGCGTGGTGGAGGTGCGTCGGCCCCGCTAAGGCTGGGTCAAGCTAAAACTGGACCCAAGTTAAGGCTGGCTCCAAGCTAAAGCTGGACCCGGCCAAGGGTGGCCAAACAACGTGAGCGAGGCTCGGGAAACCGGGCCTCGCTTTTGTTTTGAAATGTTGCAGAGCGTAGTGCGATGAGGTTGATCTAGGGCGCTAAAAACCGCGAACCACTAAACGTGTTTATGTTGCTTGATCGGCTAATCGGTGGAATTATTACTTTGTTTGCTACTGGTATTGACAAAGCATTCTCTAACTGGTGATAGGTCACGGAAGATAGATTATGGAAGCACAAAAAAAGTTGCGTTTAGCCCTTGTTGGTGCGCTGGTAGTTATTTTGGTGTTGGTTGGAGCTTTAGTTTGGGCTTTAACTGACGACGACGCCGTTAAGGCTGCTTCTGGGGCTGCAACTCCCGGCACTAGTGGTTCTAGCCAGGCCGGACCTAACCAGACAGGGTCTAACAAAGCAGGATCTAACCAGGCGGGGCGCAGCGATGCTAGTTCTGGAAGTACTTCTTCAACTGCAGGCAGTCAGGCTTCAGGCAACAACGGGAAAGTAAACACCTGGGGTTCGGTGTGTGGCTTGGCAGGCACCGAGCTTAAGCCCACAGTCCAGGTGAACTTACCGGCTATGCGCAGCAGCCTGTTTGTTGATAGCACTTATTACTACTACAACAACCTGACCGGCCCAGGTAAGCGGGCTGATGGTGATGTGCCTACCTGCTACGCCCATAGTAGTGAGGGCGCTATCCTGGCCGCCGCTAACTTACAGATATTGCTTGGGGCTGGTAAAAAACAGGTCGAGCTTATTAAAACTCTTACCGATGAAAACGACGCTCAACAAACAGTTTTAAAAGATGCACAACAAGACGGAGATTCTGAGGCCACTTCAGTTAAAATCGTTGGTTACAGTATTGAAGTAATCGATGAAAGTAATGTAACTGTGAATCTAGCTTTCACTACTCCTGATGGCTTCGGAGGGCTTTACAAGAACACTTTTAAAATGACCTGGAAAGGTGACTGGAAAGCTGTAATCCCAGCAGATGGTGAGTCTGAAATTGAAGGAATTTCTTCTGTAACAGACGCTGGTATGGTTTCATGGATCCTTTAATGTTTTCCCCGCTTACGCGGGGATGATCCGGAGGGCCTGTTATGAGCATCCAGATCCCCGAAGTTTTCCCCGCTCACGCGGGGATGAAACCTGCACTATCAGCCAGTGATTTAACTGATTGCTAACTAGTGGGGCCCGGCACTGCCGGACCCCACTAGTTTTATGTGCGCAGTGAAGTGGGTGCACTCGTCTAGGCGTGGATTTTATGGCTGTGCTCCAGTAGTTCTACTTGTTAACTATGTGACTGGTGTGACTGGGGAGCTCAGTCTGTTGCATGTTGTTTCACGTGAAACAACTGTATTATTTTTTGGTGCGCCTGACCTTTGTGAGGGCGTCGATCGCGTAAACTTTAGTCCTGATCTGATCGCACTCGTGAGGAGCAAAGTGTCCGGCTCATCCATTTTCGACCAACTCAAGGCTGATACCACCGCCCTGGAGAAGGTGCGTGAGCTAGGCTTTGCTGCACCCACCCAGACCCGAGTTATCGCCGTCGCTAATCAAAAAGGCGGCGTCGGCAAAACCTCAACTGCGGTAAACGTAGCTGCGGCACTAGCTGAAGCGGGCCTAAGGGTGCTGCTTATTGACGCTGACCCGCAGGGTAACGCCTCCACCGCATTCGGGTTGGAACACCCCGAGGGTGAACCTTCCGTCTATGACGTGATAGTGGAAGGTAAACCCATTAGCCAGGTAGCGAAGGTTACCGAGCTAGGGGAGAACCTACAGGTAGTGGTGTCCAATATTGATCTTTCTTCAGTGGAGATTGATCTACTAGAGGCGGTCGGGCGCCAATCACGACTACGCGAAGCAGTTCGCAACTACCTCATTGAGGTAAACCGTAGTGGCGGCAAGCGCGTGGACTACGTGATTATCGACTGCCCGCCCTCACTTGGCATTATCACCATTAACGCTTTCGTGGCCGCCGGTGAAGTGCTAATCCCCATGCAGGCCGAGTACTACGCCCTTGAAGGCTTGGCCCTGCTTACCCGTTCTATCGATCGTATTGCCAAGGTTTACAACCCGGCTCTGCACGTATCGATGATCGCCCTTACCATGTTCGACAAGCGCACCATGTTGGCGCGCGACGTCGAATCCGAGGTGAAAACCTACTTCCCCCACGCCACGCTAGAAACCAAAATTCCTAGGTCGGTTCGTATTGCCGAGGCCCCTTCCTACGGCGAACCGGTGGTTACCTGGGACCCGCGTTCAACCGGCGCGGTGGCATACAAACGACTGGCACAAGAAATTTCAATGCGCGGGATTACCCAGCCCGGCGTCGCTCCTAAGGAAAACTGACATGGCTAAAAACCGTCGAGGGCTAGGTCGTGGCCTCGCCTCATTGATCCCAGAACCCGCCGAGCAAGAAGTTGTTTCCCGTCCTGCGCACAACACCGCTGAGGCTACTGGCACTGATGGCCAGCGCCCCACGGATCTGTTCTTCGCGGGCAGTTCGGAAACTTCCGAGATTGTCACCTCCCTGCTAGCCCCCGCCCCGCGCCGCGATCGAGGCTCCCGCAAGAAGAGTGTTTCACGTGAAACGGTCACGGGTGGGACCCTCTCGTTGGCTAGTGGGTCCGCTGTTTCTAACGACGACGCCGCTGCTGCCGCTGAGGGTGCGGAGCCGGTTGAGCTGGTGGATGTGCCCGGCACTAGCTTTGCTGAGATTCCGGTTGACGCGATTGTGCCCAACCGGCGTCAGCCACGGACTTATTTTGATCAGGCAGAAATTGCCGAGTTGTCAGCTTCAATTAAAGAAGTTGGTTTGCTACAGCCGATCGTGGTGCGCCCCTGGCCTGAAAGCGAGCCACTGCCCGATGGTGTTTCACGTGAAACACTACCCGGTGGACGCGCCTATGAGCTGGTTATGGGCGAGCGGCGTCTGCGCGCCTCGCGCGAGGCTGGCCTGGAAACCATTCCCGCAATTGTGCGTACAACCGCAGATGATGATCTGCTGCGCGATGCCCTGCTGGAAAACCTGCACCGCGTCCAGCTGAACCCGCTGGAAGAAGCTGCCGCCTACCAGCAGTTGCTAGACGACTTTGGTTGCACCCAAAGTGAGCTAGCTGAGCGCATTGCCCGCTCCCGCTCCCAGATTGCTAATACATTGCGTCTAATGAAGCTGCCGCCGTCGGTACAAAACCAACTCACTGACGGCTCCCTGTCTGCTGGTCACGCCCGTGCTCTGCTGGGTCTGCCCGACGCCGAGGCTATGGAAAAGCTGGCTGAGCGCATCGTTAATGAGGGCCTGTCAGTGCGCAACACTGAAGAGCAGGTGGCCTTGCAGGTGGACGCCACTGAGGCGGGGGAGACCAAGGCTAAGGCCCGTAACCGCGCAGTGCTTAACCGTGAGCTTTCCACCAAACTCTCGGGTATTTTCGATGCGCGCGTGAAGGTCACCCAGGGTGCTAAGAAGGGCAAAATCGTCATCGAATTTAGCGGCGGCGAAGACCTAGACCGAATCATCGGCTCGCTAACTTCAGCCTCCAAAAACTAGCGCCAGCTACAGTCTTCTCATACCTGTGGGTGCTAAGGCGCTAGCACAGCAGGTAGCGTGGGGGCGTTTACAAGCTAGCAAGCTGCTGATAAAAGGGGCGGCCAAGTTCTAACGAACTTGGCCGCCCCTACGTTTTGCTTATTGCCGCTAAACCTTAGCTCGCGAAGATTTAGCGCTTGTGCAGTTCTAGCAGCTTGCGAAGTTTTAGTGGCTCATACAGATTTGGCTAGATCCACAATCAGGCTCCTTGTCACTGGCACTTAGGTGCCGATGCAAGCTAAGCATGGCTGCATCCTAGCGTCATTTAGAAAAGCGCAGGTAAAGGGCTAAAAGTCTCATGCGAAAACCTCAAAACAGGGTAACCTAACTTAGGTTATATAAACCTTATCTTCGTGAAGGATCACGATAATGTCTCAGGTTACTGGGTCGGGCGTTACTAAGGCACGCTCGGCCGTCACGATCGGTGCATTCACAGCTGTTTACTTCGTCCTCATGTGGTGCTCGGGAATGCTGGGTTTCTTCGGCCCCGCGTTCATGTTTGTTGGCTGGATCATCGGGCTTATCCTCAACGGGCCGGTCATCATGCTGATGCTGGTTCGCTCACGCATGTTTGGCACGCTCACGATCATGGGAAGCATCGTTGCGCTCCTGATGGTCCTAACCGGCCACTCATGGGTTACCGTGCCGGTTACCCTGGTGCTTGGTTTCCTAGCTGACCTCATTGCTCGCAGCGGCGGCTACCTGAATGCATCTCGCAACATCGCAGCATACATGCTGGTCTCCCTGTGGATGATCGGCCCGCTTGCGCCAATCTTTTTCGCTCCCGACTCCTACTACGCAGATATTGCCTCCTCAATGGGGCAGGACTACGCCGATAGTATGCGCGCACTCTTTAGCCCCGCAGTGATTGGGGGATGGCTCGTTGCCGCCATGATCATCGCGTTCATCGGCGGGCTCATCGGCCGCTTCCTGCTACGCAAGCACTTCGCTAAGGCCGGCGTTGCCTGAGATTTCGCCGGCCGAGTCTGCCCCCGGTGAGTCGCCAAGCCGGCTGGATCCGCGCACAAAGCTGCTGGCCCTGCTGGTGCTTAACGCGCTGGTTATGCGGGCAAGTCCCACGACGACGCTCATCGCCGTGCAGGTGCTGGTTGTGGCCGCCCTGGCCTGGGAGGTAAATACCAAGTCTGCGCTGCGTATAGGTTTTGGATGCCTCATCTGCGACGTGATCTACCTGGGCTCTCCCCTCCTGGTTACCTGGATGCAGTCAGCAGCTTGGCCGCATCCCGTGGCGCTCACAATCGGCACCTGCGCGGCAATCATGTACTGGTTTGCGCGTTTCTTCGCGGGCTTCGGCCTAGCCCTGTACGTGTACCGCACCACCAGGATCGGACAGATGAAAGCCGCCCTGCGCGCTGCCCACCTACCACGCATCTTCGTTGATGCTCTGGTGGTTGCCTTCCGGGTAATTCCCACAGTAGGGGCCGAGGCGGTCGCCATCCGTGAAGCGATGCAGATGCGCGGCGTCGACCTCAGCACACGTGGCGTGCTACGCCACCCACTCGTGATCGCTGAGCAATTCCTAGTGCCACTGCTTTCGTCTATCGCGCGCGTGGCCGACGACCTAGCGGCCTCCAGTGTGGTTCGCGGCCTAGGCAGCTCTACACGCCCCACCAGCCTTACGCAGCTACGCGCCACAGGCTGGGACGCGCTAGCCCTGGTATGCGTCGCCGCTGTAATTGCCCTTGAATACTGCTGCTACCTGGGAATCCTGCCATGATTGACGTTGCATCCCTATCTTTCTCCTACGTAAGTGAACTAACGGGAGACCGCGTCGAAGCCTTGAAAGACGTGGACCTGTCAGCTGACGCTGGCAGCCTCACCCTGGTCTGCGGGGCCTCAGGCTGCGGCAAATCAACCCTCATGAAGGCACTAACCGGCCTGGTCCCACAAATGACTCCAGGGGAGTTAGACGGGGCGGTGCGTATCAACGGACGCAACCTCGCCGACGTCGCCCTAACCGACGTCGGACACCTATGCTCCTCAGTCTTTCAAAACCCCCGCACCCAGTTCTTCTGCGACACAGTTGCCGAAGAACTAGCCTTCTGCGGAGAAAACTATGGACGCGAGCGCGCCACACTGCGCCAGCAAAGCGAACGCGCCGCCAAACTCATGGGCATCAGCCACCTGCTGGAACGCAAGCTTACAACCCTCTCGGGTGGGCAGCTGCAGAAGGTGGCGTTGGCCTGCGCACTGGCCAGCGGCGCCCCCGTACTGCTGGCAGATGAGCCCACCTCAAACCTTGACCCCGCCGCGATTAGTGAGGTGCGCGAGGCCCTGAAAGTACTTAAAGAGCAGGGCCTGACGATTGTTGTCGTTGAACACCGTCTGCACTTCCTGCGCGGCCTGGCCGATCAGGTGCTGCTCATGGAAGGCGGTAGGGTGACGCGGCGCTGGAATGGCGCAGAGTTCTTCTCCATGGGGCAGGCGCAGCGTCGCTCGCTGGGGCTACGCACGCTTGTGGACCCTGGCCCGCCCGAAACCTGGGTCGGGCAGGTTAAGGAGGGCCGCCAGGAAAAACAGGCGGGCCGCCAGGAAAACAGGGAAGCCACCCCAAGCCAGGTACGCCTGTCATGTCGGGGGCTGAGCTTTGCCTACGGTGCCAGCCCGGTTTTTGAAGGGCTCGACGCCGACTTCCCAGCCGGGCAGATCACCTGCATTGCGGGAGCCAACGGCGTCGGCAAAACCACCCTAGTGCGGGTGCTGTGCGGGCTAGCCGCCCCCAGCTCAGGCAGCATCAGCATGGATGGCGTGCCCGCCTCACGCAAAACCCGGCGCTCGGCCTGCGCCCTAGTCATGCAAGACACCGGCCGCCAACTTTTCTCCGACACCCTCGCCGGGGAGCTAACAATTGGCGCCTCACACGCCAGCGGACAAAGTGGGGAAAAACTACTGGCTGATTTCGACCTAGCTAACCTAGGCGAGCGCCACCCACTGAGCCTATCGGGTGGGCAAAAACAGCGCCTGGTTATCGCCGCCGCCCGCGCAACCGGTAGACCCATCGTCATCCTCGACGAACCCACCTCAGGGGTGGACGCCAGGCACCTAGATTCAATCACCGCCACCCTGCGGCGCATCGCGGACGAGGGGGCCGCCGTCGTCGTTGTTACCCACGACGGCGAGTTTGCCGCAGCCTGCGCAGACCGACTAATCACGCTCACAGCTACGGGCATCAGCTGCGCCCGCAAAGGAGACCAACAATGACCACCAACCAAGACGAGAGCAAGGCAGCGCAAACTGCCTGCCTATGTGAAGCGCAGAGCAGCGCGTGTGAAGCGCAGGGCAGCGCGCAAAGCAGCCAGGGCGCACAAGGCAGCGCGCGAAGCAGCCAGGGCGCGCAGGGCGAGGATCCGCGCGCCGCCTACCTGGCAGGCAAACGCGCCTTCAAAGAGTTAACCGCCCCAATTCGCAAATCCATGATCATTGCCCAGGTGCTTGGGATCCTCTATGGGGCGCTCGCGGTGGCCCCCTACGTTATCCTCGTTCAACTTGGCCAGGTGCTGCTGTCTGCCGCACGGGCAGGCGTCTCACCCGATCGTGGTGAGGTTATGGACCTACTGATGTGGCTTATCAGTGCCTTTGGGGCCCGCTACGGAATCTATTTTGTGGCCGTGACCGTCACCCACTTCGCGGACCTGCGTTTTGGGCATATCGTGCGCTCTCGCATGGTGAAGGTTCTATCCGGTGCGCCCCTAGCCTGGTTTACCTCCACTAACTCAGGGACCGTGCGCAAAGCCATCCAGGACGACACACACGACGTACACACTGTTATCGCCCACGCGCCCGTCGAATCCACCGCTGCCATCAGCGCGCCGATCTCTTTAGTTATCTACGCCTTCATTGTTGACTGGCGACTTGGACTCCTCTCGATTGCCACCATCCCCATCTATGGCCTCATATATGCGTGGATGCTGCGAGGTATGGGGGATAAGACGGCGCAGATGGACCGTCACCTCACGCGCGTGTCAGCCACCATGGTTGAGTTCGTCTCCGGCATTAGCGTGGTTAAAGCCTTCGGGACTGTGGGGCGTTCACATCAGCGTTTCACCCAGGCTGCTGAGGAATATTCACGCTTCTACCGCGAGTGGTGCGACCCCATGTTGAAGGGATCCGCATTGGGGCAGGCCAGTGTGTCTCCCTCCTTGATTCTGCTTATTTCGACGGCGGGAGGGGCGGCGCTGGCGGCCACGGGCGCAGTCAGCCCGGTCCAGGTCATCACCTGTGCGCTCATCGCCTTGGTTATCCCGGCGGCTATCGAGGTGCTGGGAACGACGGCCTGGGCATACCAGATTGCCGGCGCGGCTGCGCTGCGTATCGTTAACCTGCTTTCTGTGAATCCCCTGCCTGCCACTGGCACTTTGGTGCCTGAAGCGGCGGATATTGAGATCGACGACGTCTGCTTCTCCTACGGCCCTACGCTCGCCCTAGATCATGTAAGTTTGCGCGTGCCTGAAGGTAGTATCACTGCGTTGGTGGGTTCTTCTGGCTCTGGTAAGTCCACCCTGGCCACACTGGTTGCGCGCTTTGCTGACCCGGACCAAGGCAGGATCCGTATTGGGGGTGTAGATCTGCGTGACGTCGACCCAAATGCTCTCTACAAGCATGTCTCGTTTGTACTTCAAGACCCGCAACTTCTTGATATTTCCGTGCGTGACAATATTGCGCTCGGTATGCCCGAGGCCAGCGATGAGGAAATCTGGGCTGCTGCTAAAGCTGCCTGCATAGATGATTATGTGCGCGGCCTACCTCAAGGTCTTAACGCTGTCATCGGCCAGGATGCGCATCCTTCAGGTGGCCAAGCTCAGCGTATTGCGATTGCCCGCGCCCTGCTTGTAGACGCTCCCATCCTTGTACTTGATGAGGCCACAGCCTTCACAGACCCGGAAGCTGAAGCCGATATCCAAGCAGCCCTGACCCGACTGGTCCAAGGCAAGACAGTCCTGGTGATCGCCCACCGTGCTACCTCAATTGCCGGCGTCGATCAGATTGCCATCCTTGAGGCGGGACGTCTCATTGCGCACGGCACCCCCGAGCAACTCGCCGACCACCCATACATGCGTCGCATGAGCGCAGTGAAAGGACACTGACATGTTTGAGCTTATATCACGACTGCGTGAACCACTTTCTGCTGCGGGACGCACTAATTTCAGGCAGGTGACGGCGCTTTCCTGCATTGTTGGCGTGGTTAGAGGTTTATCCCTGATCGCGTTCATCCCGGCCGCAATTGCCTTAACTTCAGGGCGGCCAGCCTGGGGCATGAACCTAACTGCCTGGCTCATCGTACTGGCGCTGTGCGCTCTAGCTTCATTCATCACTGAATACCTGCTAGCTATGCGCTCCTATATGGTCTCCTTCGACTTCCTGTCCAACATGCACCGCGCAATCGGCGATAAAGTAGCCTCCCTGCCGCTGGGATCTTTCCGGGCGGACACGGCCGGAAAGATGTCACGCCTGGTTTCACGTGAACTAATGCTGTTAGGCGAGATGTTCGCGCACATGTATTCGCCCTTCATCGCTGCGATCGTCACTTCACTGACGATGCTTGTGGGTATCACTGTGTTCTCTCCGGCTCTGGGGCTGGTGTGTGTGCTAGCTATTCCCGTCATCGCTGGGGGAGTGTGGGTGGCCCGCACCTGCCTGAATTCCGGATCTGCACTTAAAGAACCTCCCGCCCAAGAGCTGTCTCACCGCATCGTAGAGTATGCAACCAAGCAGGGAGCCCTGCGCGCGTGCGGGCGCTCCAGCTCCTATGATCCGCTTGAGCGGGCCGAGGACACCTATGGGAAAGCCGCGCGGCGCTCACTGATACGTGAAACCATCGGTCAGGTTGTCAACGGGATGGCCGCTCAGGTGGTCGTGGTTTCACTGATTATTGTGATTGGGCTGCTGGCGGTAGCCGGTAGCGTCAGCCCTGTGGAGGCGATCGTCTCGATTGGTCTGCTTTTACGTTTTACGCAGATCCTCGTCGATATTGGGACGCTAGCCTCCGCCTTTGAAACCCGCCGCCCAGTGTTGGATCTAAGCCACGAGGTCCTTAGCGCCCCCGAACTGCCAATCCTTCCGTCCAGTTCCAATCAGGACCCGGCCAGTTCCAATCATGATCCGTCCAGCTCCGATCAGGACCCGGCCTGCTCTGGTTCCGCTGTGGCCCTTGCTGACGTGTCCTTCGCCTACGAAGCCGACCACCCGGTCCTGCGCGGCGTTTCCTTCCAGGTTGCGCCGGGAACCATGACGGCGATCGTGGGCCCCTCAGGTTGTGGTAAGACCACTATCGCGCGCCTGGTTGCTCGCTTCTACGACGTCGACGCCGGCAGCGTGAGTGTGGGGGGACGCGACGTGCGTCAATGGGACACTGCCCAGCTCATGGCCCAGCTGTCGCTGGTCTTCCAGGATGTATATCTTTTTGACGACACACTCGAAGCTAACGTACGCATTGGTAGAGCCGATGCTAGCGACGACGACGTTAAAGAAGTAGCCCGCCTAAGCGGCGTCGACGAAATCGTTGAGCGTCTACCACTAGGGTGGAACACCCGTGTAGGTGAAGGGGGCCGCGCCCTATCGGGCGGCGAACGTCAACGTGTCTCCATTGCCCGCGCCCTGCTCAAAGCCGCCCCCATTGTTCTCTTCGACGAGGCCACCAGCGCGCTGGACCCCGAAAACGAAAACCACATCACCGACGCCATGGATGCGCTGCGACGCAACGCCACCCTCATTGTCATCGCCCATAAACTCGACACCATTACCGCTGCAGACCAGATCATTGTGCTTGACCACTCTGGCCGCGTAGCCCAGGTAGGCACACACGCCGAGCTCTATAGCCAAAGTGATGGACAATACCGGGCCTTCTGGCAGGCCCGCAGCCGGGCAGCCGGATGGAAGCTGGTCTAAAAACCGGATGGAAGCTGGTCTAAAAACCATCTCAAATTAAGGCTGATCAAAAAACTACTCCCGCGAGCCATAGCTCGCGGGAGTTTGTCTTAGGCTTTGGTGCGCGATAGATCCACAATCAGCCCCAAGCCTGCCACCAATGCCGTAGGCAGGATCCAGCCCAGCTGCGCACCCTGTCCGGGGGAGAGAGCTAGAAAATCATTTAGCGCCGGCATGTTTTTAACATGCTCGCTGACAAAGGTGAGTGCCGACCACAGGGTTGCGCCCCACGCAGCGAAAGTGAACATGAAATTACTGCGCAGACGCAAAGCATGGCTGAGCAAAGTCGCAAACACCAAAGCAATCGCAATGGGGTACAGGAAAGTAATCAGCGGAGCTGAAATCTTAAGCAGAGTCTCCAAACCATAGCTAGCAAAGGCGAAACCAATCACCGCAAAAACAATCAGCAACGCCCGGTAACTAAGCTTTGGAATAAGCCGATTAAAGAACTCAGCTGAGGCTGCCAACAAGCCCACCGCCGTCGTCATACAAGCCAACAACACCGTCAAACCATAGGCATACCTACCAACCGAGCCCATAGTCAGTGCCGACGCATCCGAAAGCAGGGCGGCGCCGTCGCTATAACTAGCCCCATTAGGCATCAACTGACCCACAAAACCCAAGCCCACATAAACTGTGGCCAGCAGGGCGCCAGCGATCAGCGCGGCAATGCCGGTGTGGGTGGTGGCCCCCGAGCGGGAAATGCCGGTGCGGCCAAAAGTAAAGGCGTTAACCACCACGATACCGAAAGCCAAAGCAGCTACTGAGTCCATCGTCATATAGCCGGATAACAAACCGGCATTAATCGGCTGCGTGGTGTAATCACCCTGGGGAGCGGCAGGGCTGGTCTCAAAGACACTCAGCGCGCGCGTCACCAGCAGAACCAGCAGTAGCAGCAAGGCCGGGGTGAGGATCTTACCCAAGTAATTAACCACCTTGCCTTCACGCCAGCAAAGCAGCACTGCCACGGTGAAAAACACAGCGTTGAAAATTATCGAAGGCAAAATACCTTCGCTATTAATAATCGGTTTTATAGCGGTTGAATAGCTAACCGCACCAGTACGCGGCACGCCGTAAATAGCGCCAATCGACAAATACACTGCCGAAGGGAAAATAACCCCAAACACCTTACCGGCGCGCGAGGAAAGATCACGCAGGTCAGCTCCGGCCACCGCAATAGCAAAAACAGAAATAACCGGTAGCAGTACGCCGCCGATCAAAAAGCCGGTAATTGCGGGAGTGAAGGCGGTACCCGCCTGGGCGCCCATCACTGGTGGGAAGATCAAGTTTCCGGCTCCGAAGAACATCGAAAACAGCATCAGTGACACGGCAATAAGCGAGACTTTACCTGCCTGCTTGGACTTATGTGGTTCAGCGCTAGGCGGTGAAAGAGTGTGAGCTGATTTAGCTGCCATAGCGTTTAGGTCTTTCGTCTAGAAGATACTCGATGAGACAAGTCTTGCAGTCTAGACAAATATCTACCAGGGCCTACTTTACTAAATACCAAATTTCAGGGTGGCTGGGGTGTGGGCAAAAAATGTTGGGGGTGAGTGTTTCACGTGAAACACTCACCCCCAACGCAGGCTATGTAGTCGGTATTTTGCTGCGCTAGCGGCTACTGGGCGTCCTGACTCTCGCCCTGATAGTTGTTGTAGGCGGCTAGCACCAGCTGCTGGCACAGCTGCGTGAAGTTACCATCCACCTCAGCTGCCAGCGGCAGCAGTGAAGTCTCAGTCATGCCCGGCACCACGTTCACGTCAATGAACCAAGGCGTGCCCTCGGCGTCGACAATAAAGTCAGAGCGCGACAGCGCCCCTAAACCTAAAGTCTCGTGAACCTTGACCGCCGCCTCACGCACGGCGTCGTCACGCGCCTGATCCAAACGCGCAGGCACAAAAAACTCACTACGCCCAGGGTTATAGCGGGCATCGTAGTCGTAGGAGCCGTCAGTAACAATCTCCACCGTCGGCAGGGCCCGAGCTACGCCGTCGCCGTCACGCACCACCGAAACGGAAGTCTCCACGCCCTCCACAAACACCTCAATCAAGGCGTTGTCAGAATAGGCGAAACACTCCACCATCGCGGAACGCAGCGAGTCGACGTCGTCGGCATAAGAAACCCCCAGTGCCGAGCCGCCCTGGAACGGCTTAACCACCAGCGGCAGACCCAGGTGCGCAATCACCAAATCCAGCAGCTCATTGGCGCCCAGCTGGTTGAAGAAAGACTGCGGCAGCGTCAATGAATCAGGCGTGGCCACACCCGCCGTACGCACCCCAGCCTTAGCTGTGGGCTTGTAGCTGGCGCGCTGACAGCCATCAGAGTGCGTGCCCACAAACGGCACCTCCAAGGCCAGCAGAATGTTTTGCAAACTGCCATCCTCGCCCGTGGAGCCGTGCACCAGCGGCCACACCACATCCGGGTTGTAGTTGCGCAAAGACGCCAGCATAGAGGCGTCAGGGCAGAAAGTATTAACTTCGTGGCCGGCCTCGCGCAGCGCCCTAGCTACGCGGTGAGCCGAGCGCAGCGAAACCTCGCGCTCGTGGTTGAGGCCGCCGGCAATGATGGCCACACGCAATTGCTGTGTCATAAAAGGCCTTTCTATACGGCTAAAAATTTGTAAGTAGATTTAGGAAGGGCGCTTGGTGGTGCCAAACAGCGAAACCAGCTCCAGGTCGCGGTTAACCACCTCAGAGATGCGGCGCACGCCCTCACGAATATCTTGCTCATTGGGGTAGCAGTAGGACAGACGCATATGGTCGCGGCCCTCGCCGTTGGCGTAGAAGGCGGTACCCGAAACATAAGCCACCAAGTTAGTTACCGCGCGCGGCAGCATGTCCTTGGCATCCAGGCCCTGCGGCAACTTAACCCAGGTGTAAAAACCGCCCTCGGGAACATTCCACTGGCACATGGGTAGGTAGTCGTTAAGCGCCTGAATCATGGCATCACGTCGCGAGCGGTACATGCCTCGGAAAGTGGAAATCTGGTTGCGCCAGTCAAACTCGCTTAGGTACATGGAGATCGAATACTGGCCCATAGAGGTGGGGCACAGGATCGCAGACTCAGAGGCTAGCTTCAGCTTTTCGCACATTGCCGACGGCGCACAGGCCCAGCCCACACGGTAACCAGGGGCGAAAATCTTAGAGACAGATCCCAGATACAGTACGTGATCGGGCGCCAAGCTCTTAAACGAAGTGTAGGTGCGCCCGTCAAAACCCAGTAGACCGTAGGGGTTGTCCTCCACAATCAGCACGTGGTGGCGCTGGCAAATCTCCACGATCTGCGGGCGACGCTCCTCGCTAACGCACACCCCGGCCGGGTTGTGGTAGTTGGGAATGGTGTAGAAGAACTTAACCTTGCGGCCCTCGCGCTCCAGGCGAGTGAAAGTTTCTTCCAGGGCCTGGGGAATGACGCCGTCGGCATCAATAGGGCTCTGCACTACCTCAGCCTCATAGGCGCGGAAAATACCCAGGCTACCCAGGTAGGAGGGGGCCTCACAGACCACCACGTCACCCGGGTTAATCATGATTTCGGTAATTAGGTCCACGGCCTGCTGGGAGCCAGTGGTGATGAGGATGTTGGCGCTGTCAGCCTCGATACCCTCATAAGCCATTACTTCAGTGAGCTGCTCTGCCAGCTGCGGCAGGCCCTTACCATTGCCGTATTGCAGGGCTTTGTAGCCGTCACGTAGCAGCATCTGCTTGGTGGCTTCAGCGATGTCAGCCATGGGCAGGTCTTTGAGGTTGGGCATCCCGCCGGCCAGTGAAACTACCTCCGGGCGCGATGCCACCGAGAATAAGGAACGCACTTCTGACTCGCGCAGCCCTGCGGCTCGCTCTGCGTAGGAGTCTAGCCAGGGGTCGAGTCGGTTACCTCTTTGATTCTCAGTCACGGTGGTTCCTTTCGTAAGCGCTGGTGGGCTGGTTGTGCCCAGGCGCGCGTAGCTCCAATTCTGCCACGTTGGTGGCGTCTAATGCCGGAAAGCTACTGAGGGCGTAAGTGCTGAGATGCTGGGGTTGGGATGTTGGGGTTGGGATGTTGGGGTTTGGCTGTGGGGCCGACGGCGGCGCTGCGGTTGGGTACTTGGGGTGCTGTGGGTGGGATGCTGGGCCGACGGCGACGGCGTGCGCGGGCCGCGTTTGCTGTGAGGGGCGGCGCCAGGCGGCAGCTGTGCGAAGTGCGGCAGCATAGAGGTAGACGGCACAGGGGCGGCAGCTGTGTGGCGCGTGCGGCGCGTGCGGCGCGTGTGTTTCACGTGAAACACGATGTTTATCGTGGGGCTGTGGCTGGCGGGCGACGTCGTCGTCGATATTTAGTGCTTAAGGGAGGTGGGCGTAAGGGGCTGAGCACAAAAACTGACAAATCATCCCTTCCCTATAAAACCCCATGGAATTTTTATAGGGAAGGGATGAAATTGCCTGTATTTGTCTGAAATTGCCTGTGTGTACCTGTGTGTATAGCTCAGGCGTTGGGGAAGGCGGCCTTCTGGACCTCTTCCACAAAGTTAGCCTTGGGGCGTGAACCCACGAACTCGTGGCGGACTTCGCCGTCACGGAACACCAGGAAGGCCGGGATGGAACGCACGCCGTACTTGGCGGCGCTTAGCGGGTTGGCATCCACATCCACCTTCACAAACTTGACGTCCTCAAGCTGCTTAGCGGCCTCGTCAACCACCGGAGCCATCTGACGGCAAGGCGGGCACCAGGTGGCCCAGAAGTCCACCACTACGGGCTTGTCAGAGTTGATGACCTCATCCTGGAAGGTAGCGTCAGTTACTGCGAGAGCGTTCGACATGTTGTTCTCCTTGTATTTAATAGCTGTTTCTAGCCTAGTAGAGATTGAAAGGATTGTGGGCGCAAACCCACGCTAGTTATCAGGCGGGTAGTTAGTTCAGTTCAGCCAGGTAGTGTTGGGCGTCCAGAGCGGCGCGGGTGCCCGAGGCGGCAGCAGTGATGGCCTGACGGTAGGTGGGGTCTGCGACGTCGCCGCAAGCAAAGACACCGGGGATGTTAGTGCGGGTGGAGGGGTGAGAAACCACCACATAGCCGGCGGCATCCAGCTCCAGCTGGTCACGCACCAACTCGCTGCGCGGGCTGGAACCAATGGCAACAAACAGCCCGGTAGCCTCCAGCTCGCGAGTTTGACCGGTAACCGTGTCGGTTAGGGTTACGCTCTCTAGCGCCCCCTCACCATGCAGTGCTGATACGCGCGAGTTCCAAGCGAAGTTAATCTTGGGGTTCTCCAGGGCGCGCTTAGCCATAGCAGCCGAGGCGCGCAGCTCGTCGCGGCGGTGCACCACAGTCACAGACTTAGCGAAAGTGGTTAGGAAGGTTGCCTCTTCCATAGCGGAGTCGCCGCCACCCACCACAATGATGTCCTGGTCGCGGAAGAAGAAACCGTCACAGGTAGCGCAGTAAGAAACGCCGTGACCGGAGTACTTATCCTCTTCCTCCAAGCCCAGCTTGCGGTAAGCCGAACCGGTGGAGAAGATGACGGTGCGGGTCTCAAGCACCTCATCTTCTAGATGCACGCGCTTTACCTCGCCAGCCAGCTCCAGCTTGACCACATCCTCATAGCGGATGTCGGTGCCAAACTTCTCAGCCTGCTCCATCATGTTGTTCATCAGGTCAGGGCCCTGAATACCCTCAGGGAAACCGGGGAAGTTTTCCACCTCAGTGGTGTTCATTAGGGCGCCACCGGCAGTCACGGCGCCTGCTACCAGCACCGGCTTGAGCTGGGCTCGGGCCGCGTAGATAGCGGCGGTGTAACCGGCAGGTCCGGAACCTACGATAACGACGTCGTGAACCATGCTGCTCCTGTTCTTCAATGTTTGTTGGCAGGTACAACCGAGACCTAGGTCCGAATGTTCCCAATACAAATGTTAGCTGCGCCCTATTAACTAGGGGCAGCTAACTTAACTAGCGGCGGTAACTATTGTCCCTGGGTTGAGGTGACCGTGGGCACTGTCGAAGCGGCGGGACCATCATCCTCATCGAAGGAAACGTTAGACAGACCCAGCAGGTTCGAGAAGGCAAACACCACTGCCAGAATCACTACCAGCGCTAAGGCGGCCAGCAGCGCCCAGGAGGTACGGCTGCGTTCCTTGTACTGGATGTACTCTGCCTCGTTTTCTTCCTTGCTGGGCATAGGACGAGGTGCGTCTAGGGCCTCTTTTGTGGCCGGCATGGTGGGCATAGAGATGATGTCGCTCAGATCGCTTAAATCAACCTCACGGCCCGGGCCAGGGGCAGCCGGAATGGCGTCACTGGCCGCCTTAATGTCCTCACGCACACTGTTACCCACGCGCGAAGCCAACTGGGTGGTCTTAATGCGAGTGTTCTTAATCAGGCCCTTAACAGCCTCAAGGCCCTCAACGCCCTCTTCAAGCTGCTTAGTGGTGAACTCAGTGGGCTGAGCTACCGGCAGCTGGGAGCCTTTAACTGGCTGCCACGTGCCCAGGGCGGTGACCAGCGCGGCGGCGCTACGGATGGGCCTACCCGAATACTGCTGGGCGAAAATCTCGTCCAGGTCAGCCGGAACCTGCGGGTTAATTGTGGCCGGGGAAACCGGATGACCGCCGGTCATGGGGGCACTGGGAATCCCGGTGCGCTTACCCGGCCAGCGCTTGGTCAACCCGTAGTAGAGCAGATCCAGTAGCGCCTTGGCGTCAGTAATGTCGTAAGCCAACAAGCCATGCTCGTCACGGTCAATCTTTACGTGGCGCAGCGCTGACTCGTAAGACAAGCCAAATACGCGCACTTTACCGTCCACAGTGACGCGGATATCTTCAGTGCTCAGGCACAGGTGGTGCAGGCCGCGACGGGAGGCATTATCCAAAGCGGAAGCTACCTCACCAATAATGGAGCGGGCCTGCTCAACCTCCAGGCCGTCCTCAATGAGACGGTCGAAGGAGACCCCCTCAACCGGGTCGGTGACAATGAAAGCCGGCTCTAATTCGACGTCGCGCACCCTTACCAGGCGCGGGTCGGTAGCCAGGGCGGCGCGCTGAGCGGACTCAAGCACCTCGACCTGGTTGCGTACAGCTTCGGTGAGCACATAAATGGCTACCGGCTGGTCCAAAATCGTGTCGATACCGTGGTAGCGGCGTACGTGTGGAAGTGATGTGGGCAGGTTGCCACACAGGTGATAACGTCCCGAACCGATCGGGAAAGATTGAACTAGATTTTCTGCTTCTGGCTGCATAGGAATAGAAGGCGCTGGCGTATCCGCGCCCGACGACGCCGGGGGCGGAGGAATTGGCGGTATAGCTGCAGCAGGAGCTGCGTTAGCGATTGTACCTAGCGACTTAGACGCGGAGGACGAAGTCTTTGAGGTGTCGCTTACGCTGGTAGAGGTAGCGCCCTTAGCGGGTCCCCCAGTGGCGCCCTCAGCTGCGGCGTCGTCGACGGCGTCACGGGCGGCCGTAGTGGCCTTCTGGGCGGCAGCTAGGGTGGCAGGGGCACTCTCAGCTACCGTGACCTTACCGGTTGCCTGATCACTGACGACGTCGGTAGCAGCCGCGTGGATAACCTCACCCTCAGCGATTACGTCAGAGTATTTAAGCGGCACGCTCTCACTCTTATAAGCGGGTGGGGTAACCAGGGCGGCGGCACCCTTATTAAGTACCTTGGCGATCGGGCCGGGCAGTAGGGAAGCCACCTTACGCACCACGGAGGTAACCGGGCGGGCAATGTTGTTTAGCTCCTCAACGCGCAAAGCCCGGGCGGTAAGCAGATACACCAGGGTCATGATGGGGGCAACAATGAGGATCTGCGCCAGAGAGTCGCTAAAGCCACTGTTGATGTGGATTAGGTTGAGCCCATAACGCACCAGGTAACCAGCCACTACGGCGGGGGCCACCGCCAGGCCCAGCAATGCGTAGGTGGCGCTAACCCGGCGCACATCCATATGCGGCAGGTGCTTACGCAGCAAAAATACAATAATTACCGAGCCGGTAGCCTGGCTTACTGCTGAACCCAGGGCCGCCAGGATCATCCACCAGGTGGCCGGGGCAAAAATATAAGCCAGCGCGCAAATAATGATTTGTGAAAGCCCCACGGGCACGTCGGCCCACAGCATACGTTTAGTGTCGTTATAGGCCAGCATTACACGCTGCATAGTGGCCCATAAACCCTGAGGCACAATACCGATTGCCAGCATCATCAGCACAGCGGCAGAAGCGGAAACCTCTTCAGGGCGCAAAGTGGGTACAAACACCTGCATGGCAGGCCCGGCCAGTACAAAAATACCGGCACTAAATAGGGTGGTGAAAATAGCGATAGTGCGCAGGCCTAAAGACAAATCATCCTTAACGCCTTCAGCATCTCCCGCAGCCGCTTTTTCACTCATGCGGGTAAATAGCGCCACAATAATTGAGGTAGTCACCAATGATTGCGGCAGCATGAAAATCATTTGCGCATTGGTGTAAATAACCGTAGAAGGCACCACCGTATGGGCATATTCGGGTAATTCACTAGCGCTTAAAGCCGCAGTACCCAGGTTATAGACCACCAGGGTGCTTAGCTCCACCACAATCAGGCCAAACACTGCCCACAGGGCTACCTTGGATACCTGACCCAAGCCAGAACCGCGCAGACCCCACACCAGGCGAGGTTTAAAGCCAGTGCGTACCAGCGGGATGTACAGGACCAAAGCCTGGATGGCGATACCCAGGGTGGAGGTACCCGCAATTACAGCAGTGCGGGTGAAATCCCAGTCAGCTGGGCTACCGCCGCCGGAGTATTCGCCGTAAATAAACAGGTAGGCAGCCAGGGAAACGATCGAAATAATGTTATTTAATACCGGCGCCCACATGTAGGGGCCGAAATTATTTTTAGCGTTTAGAACCTGGCCCCATAGGGCATAAAGTCCATAGAAGAAAATCTGTGGCAAACACCAGTAGGCAAACGCGGTAGCCAAACCATGCCATTGACCTAATTGGGAACCATAAATAGTTACCACTATGGTGGCAGCTACCGTCAATACGCCGGTAACCACCGCCAGCAGGGCGCCAGCGGTGGTAATTAACCGGTTAATGAATTCTTCACCGGCTTTTTGACGTAGTGCCCGCACAATTTGCGGCACCAAAATGGCGTTTAGAACGCCGGCAGCCAGCAGGTTATAGATCATGGTGGGCGCGTTATTGGCCACCGTGAAGGCGTCAGCGGCGCCCGATCCGGTAGCACCCAGCGCGGCCACCAGCATGGCGTTACGCACCAGCCCCAACATGCGGGAAGCTAGCGTACCCATAAACATGACTGCGCTAGAGCGCGCCAGTGTTGGTGCTTTTGCCATTACTTACCCTTCTGAGATCACCACACGGCGACCACGGTGTACCGTCCTGACGATACCGGCCACCATAAGCACGCTAAATACACTGCCTAAGCCCCAGGTAAACCAGCTTTCCCAGTTGGCGCGCACACGCATATGCACAGTGGAGCTGGAACCTACCGGCTGTCCCAAGGCGTTCTTCATAGAAACCTTGACGTCAATATCACCGCTACCGACGGCATTTACCGGCACCATCACAGTGGTTTGGGAGTTAGCCGGAATAACTGCAGTGGTGTCACCCTTGGAACGCAGTAGCGAACGCGAAGGGCGTAAATGGATAGTGACCTTGGCAGGTTGCGAAGTGTCGTTAGAGACGCGCACAGGTAGGTGCGCGGAGGAGTCAATGAGGTTAATGGTGGAGCTGGGCAAGGTGCGCAGCATATTGCCGATGATCTTATTGCGGCAGCCGACGTCGTCGATAACCACCATGAACTTACCTTGACGCCAAGCTGAGGACGTAGCCACCTCAGTTAGACGCAGGGTAGAGCCAGCGATTTTTGCGGGCTCATTGTAGATAGACACCATGTTTTGGGTGGTGCTAACAGTTTTGGAGGCGGTGGCTAGCTCTTGCTCGTTGATGCGGTAGGGGTCAGTGGAGCTGACGGGCAGAGGTTCGCGTTCAATCTCAGTGCCGTCGTTAGCTTTAGTGCTAGCCAACTGTTCCAGTTCAGCCAGTGGGGCCGGGGTGGACCAGCTGTTGTTTATGGCCGAAAGCCGGTCGTTTAGGTCCTTAACATCCATGTTGGAGGCAGAGTCACGCTCTACCAGCAGCAAAATGTGGCGCACTTGATCCGGGCGCTGCCGGGTGATGACAGCCGTAGTGCCGCGCGCCAGCTGACGTGCGTCAAAGTCGGTGAGGTTACCTAAAAAGCCCTCATAGGTGGTTAGCATCCCAGAAACAGACTCTGACAGGGTCTGATCAGGGATTAGTACACGCTGGTTGTTGAGGAAAGCTGTGGAGTCAGGAATGTAGTCCAAATCCCCAGCTGGATATAGCGCGTCAGGCGGCGAGATAACCGTGCTCACCTGTCCTTTTACCGCGTCCAGATAGGTTTGGTCTAGCTCTAGCGACGAGGAAATAGCTACGTCTGCACGGGCCCCGCTTAGCAGCTGGTCCTTACCAACCATGGCTTTAGATTGGTTGATAGCTTCCCTGATTTGGCTGGCTCCAGTGCTGACATGGCTAAGGGCAACCAGGTCGGCGTCCATAGGCGGCAGGGCGATGATGCCCCCGCGTTTGAGAGCGCCAGCTAGGGCCTGGTTAAGGGCCGCGACTTGCTGGGCCTCAACTGCTTTTGCGTTCTGGGTGGAGCTTTGAGTGGGGGTAGGGGTAGCTGAGGCGCTAGGAGTGGCGCTAGCGGTGGCACTAGGCGTGGAATTCTCAGTGTTTGCAGAGGCAGTGGCCGGGGCACTAGCAGTTGGGCTGGCCGTAGCGCTAGGGGTAGCGTCTGCGGTTTTTTGGTTAACCGCTGCGGCAGTGGCGCCTAGGGCAGAAAGCAGGTAGGGGTCTACAGCCACAATTGTCTGACTATTAGCAGCGTTAAGTATTTCGATAGTGCGTGTACGCATCTGGGTGGTGGCAAGTTTGAGGTCTACCTTGTCACCGGTGATGCAGGCGTTGGGGCTAAAACCATCACTTTGGCTGGGGGTAAAGGCTGCCCCTGACTGCAAGGCCAGTAGCTCACGCATCTGCATAGCTGAGGCGGTGAGGGGGATTACCGCAGTGATTTTGGTGGGCTGCACCTGGGTGTTGGGTGACCACACCGCAATGGCGCGGTCGCTACTAACTAGCTCACCGGAAGTTACGGTCACTTCCATGCCGCGCGCGCCCCAGTTGTTGCCGGCAGCGCTGGGAAGCTGCGAGGCACGAATGTTCAGCGAAAAACGCATAGAGGCACCCGCTGCCAGGGAGTGGTTTAGCTGCTCAGTGTGGGCTACATAGCTGTAGGAGCTGTCGTCAAACACCAGCCAGTCTTTAAGCATCTCCACTGAGCTCTGGGAGCGTGACTGCAGCGATACGCGCACATCAAATCCAGATAGCGTCTCAGTGGAGGTATTGGTGATAGTCCCCTCCACAGTGATATCACTGCCGGGGCTAATTACCTCAGGGTTGATTTTGTCAACTTCTACAGTGAGCCCGTCAGCTGCAGATTGGCTAATGTCTGCGGCTGAGCCAGTGGGGGTACCTCGGCGGTGACCAGTGCTTTTAACGGTTGCGCTGGTTTTGGTGGCCGCATTACTTTTAGCGACGCCGCCTGCCTGGGCTGTTTTCAAAGTGGCGTAGTGCGCAGCTTGCGACGACGCCGCAGCCACGTTTTCGCCGTAAGTTACTGCTGTAGCGCTCGCCCCAGCTGACGCTGAAGGGAAGATAGCGAGCAGCGCCATTGCTGAGGCAATGGCGCTACAGCGTAAAGCTTTTTTAAATCGTTTCACCCGTCACCTACTAGAATTCTGCGGGCGGCAGCGACAATGCGACGCTCGTTTGGATAAGCCAAACGGCGTGACACTTCACTTAGTGGCACCCAAGCTACGTCCTCGGCCTCATGATCAGGGTCGTTTTCAATGGTCAGCTCGCCGCCGATAGCTTCCAACAAATAGTGATGAACTACCTTATGTACGCGATGCTGATCCCCGGTGAACCAATAGTCGATTGAGGCCAAGTGGCGCAGCACGCGCCCCTCAATACCGGTTTCTTCCGATATTTCACGGACGGCAGCTTCTTGGGGAGTTTCACTGCCTTCTAGATGACCCTTAGGTAGACACCATTCCAGGCGAGCGCCGCGATTGCGGCGGGCAATTACTGCGGCCATGGCCTGCCCGTTTTGGACGTCTACTACCAGCCCACCAGCGCTGGTTTCGTCTACTACCGGCAACGCACGCGAACTGACCCGGCGCAGAGCTGGGCCAGGGTACGGTAGCGGGCGGTTAGCAGACATATACAAGATTCTAAAACACAGGTGGATAACTGCGCGTGTGGCGTAGACATGGCAATCTAGTAGGGATGCAAAACGTTCTGCCGCCAATCGCCGACCAAGCTCTAGCCAATCTGCCAATTTCATTGGCCGCATTAGGGCACGCTTTTGTTCGCTCCGGGTATGAAATTTCCCTAGTGGGAGGCCCAGTGCGAGACGCCTGCTTGGGTATTGAGCCACACGATTTTGACCTAACCACCTCCGCGCGCCCAGAAGAAACCGAGCGTCTGCTGCGGCAGTGGGGTGATGCCTGTTGGGATGTGGGACGTAACTTTGGCACGATTGCCGCTAAAAAGGGCGACGTCGTCGTTGAAGTAACCACTTACCGCACTGAAGAGTACGAAATCGGCTCGCGCAAACCGGCCGTAGCTTACGGTGACAACCTCGAAGGTGACCTAACTCGCCGCGACTTCACCGTTAACGCCATGGCGCTGCGCCTACCCGACCTGGAGCTGGTGGACCCCCACAACGGGCTGGCGGACCTACAGGCAGGGATTTTGCGCACCCCGGTAAGCGCTGAGCAGTCTTTCGACGACGACCCGCTACGTATGCTACGGGCGGCACGCTTTGCTTCACAGCTAGGTTTCGACGTGGACCTAGAGGTGATGGAAGCCATGGAACAGATGGCGCAGCGTTTAGAGATAGTTTCAGCTGAGCGTATCCGCGCCGAGCTTGAGCGTCTGCTGCTTTCTCCCTACCCGCGCCGAGGTCTAGAGCTGCTGGTACACACCGGTATTTGCGACATTGTGCTGCCTGAGGTCTCAGCCCTACAAGACACGGTCGATGAGCACCGCCGTCACAAGGATGTTTATGAGCACACGCTGACCGTATTGCAGCAGGCCATGGATTTGGAGACCGGCCCTGACGGGGCTGTGCCCGGGCCGGATCTGCGACTGCGCCTGGCGGCGCTAATGCATGACATCGGTAAGCCGGCCACGCGCCGCTTTATGCCTGACGGCACCGTCACTTTCCACGCCCACGACTATGTGGGGGCGCGCATGACCGCTAAACGTATGCGTGCACTGCATTTCGATAAGCAAACCATTAAGGACGTTTCACGCCTGGTGGAGCTGCATTTGCGTTTCCACGGCTATGCGGACTCGCCCTGGTCTGATTCGGCAGTGCGTCGCTATGTGACCGACGCCGGCCCGCTGCTGGCCCGCCTGGGGTGCCTGACCCGCGCGGACGTGACCACCGGTAATCGCCGCAAAGCCGCCATGCTTTCACACGCCTACGACGATCTAGAGCGACGCATTGAAGCCCTGCGTCAGCAGGAAGAACTGGCCTCTATCCGGCCTGAGCTGGACGGCCAAGAAATTATGGCGGAGCTAGGTATTAAGCCGGGCCCTGAGGTTGGTAAAGCTTACAAGTTCCTGCTGGATCTACGTATGGAACGCGGCCCGATCGGTAAAGAACTAGCCCGCGAGGCACTACATTCCTGGTGGGCCACCCAGCAGTAACACCCTGGCCGGCGGCGCTAAAGCCGCCTGCGCCTGAAGCGTGAGCCACAAGCTGGCCAACTAAATAGCCAATGTATACAAAGGGGGCCGCGCCTAAAAGCCGCGCCCCCCTAGCGTTTAGCTAGTGTCAGGCTAGCTCGGGCTGTAGACCCAAAGTGCCTACCAGCGAAGCGCGGTATGCCTCGCTAGCGTAGTGGGCCTGGGCGGCCTCTACCTCGGCTAGGCGCTCGCGGGCGCCGATACGCTCAACTACACCCTCGTTACCAGGGGTGTTGATGAACTTCTCAAGGGCAGCGTGAGCCTTGTCAGCGTGCTTGCGGTCACGGGCCACCTTGGCGTCCAGGCGGGCGTTGTACCACTCGGAAGCCAGGATGTTCTCACGCTCGAACAGGGCGCGGAACTCGGGGCTGTCCAGGTGCCAACCCTCGCGGCTAACGCCGTCGTGCATGATCTCTAGCAGGGCGCGCAGAGGCGGGCAAGCCTGCTCCAGGGAGCCGTCAGCGAAGTAGCGGTCAGCAACCACCTTGTGGGTGGTGACGATAACGTCAACGCTGTCAGCAAAGGTCTTGGGATCTTGCAGCTCAGGACGCAGCATCTCCTCGGTGAAGATGACATCGGGGTGTAGGAACACACGACCGAAGTAGTTACGTACGAACTCGCCGTTGATGCGGTAGCCCAGGCGGCTAGCCTCAACCTTGCGGCCTTCGTATTCGAAGTCCTCAATGCGCTCCAGGCAGCCCTTAGCGATTAGCTCCTTGGCGTCACGCTCAGCGTGGCTCATGCGGGAGAACAGCTCCGGGATCAGCAGCGAAATGTCGTGGGCGACCTTCACCTTGGGGCCGATGTAACCAGCCGAAGACAACCAACCGTCATAGCCACCTAGCGCGTAGCTCAGCAGCGAAGCGTTCAGGTCGTAAACGGTGGGCAGAGCGTTGAACGGGGCCTTGGTTAGTGCACCTTCACTACCGGCACCGGTGGTGGAGGGGGACTTACCGGTCATGGAGGAAATGAACTCCATGTACAGCTCCGGCAGCTCCATGTAGTGCAGCGGGTTGTAAGCGCACAGGGCGGGCACACCCGGCTCAGGCGGGTTGTTGCGGCGACCAGCGGCCACCACATCCACGCTTTCACGCAGCGGCTCGTCCAGCGGCACCTCGTGGTAGAGGTGGGCGGCCACCTCGGCTAGCTCAACCTCGTAGGGGTTGGCCAGGTCCGGGCGCAGCTGCAGGTAACGCGGGTTCTTGGAGCGAGCACCGTTAACAATGCGGGTGTGAGCGCTGGAAACAAAGTAGGTTCCGTCCTCACCCTGAGCCGCAGCGCGGCGGATCAGGTCCTGCATCGGCTTGGTGTACTGGCTCAGACCCGGGGCGTCATCCACTAGCTCCTGGGCCTGAGCAGGGCTCATGGGCTCGAAGTTAGAGATGAAGGTGCCCGGCTTGGACATGTCCAGCTCGGTCTGCTTGTCGTAGCCACGTACGACGGCGTCGTCGGGGCGCTGGAACAGCAGACGCTCGCAGTTAGCGACGTACTTGCGGCTCAGGCCGGCAATGCCGTGCTCAGCAGCGAAGGCGGCGTCGGCCTCCTGGGCGGGCACCACAATGGAGGCGGTGATGTCGTCTTCGGTCTGAACCTTGGCGGCGGGGGAGAAGTCCGGACGCAGCGAGAATAGACGCCAGGCGCCGTCGTCCTCGAAGCCCACACGCAGCATGTTGACCTTGATGACCTCGCCATCTAGGCGCAAGGAGTTGGCGTGACGGCCGTTAACCAGACCCACGGTGAAGTGGCTACGCCAGTCGCTACCCCAAGCCGGCTGGTAGTAACGCTTAACGGTGTAAACCAGTTCCTTAACGTGGTCCGGGATAGTGGACAGGAAGTGGTTGTAGTCAGGCGAGTAGGTCGGCGAGGCGGTCAGCAGCTTGATAACCGAACCCAGCGAACGCTTTTCGCTCAGGATCGAGCGGTGGTCAACCCCGTTTGACTTGGGGTCGGCGAAACGGCCTGAGTAGTCGCGGTCGAGTAGTACCTGCACCATGTCCAGGTCCTTTTCGACGTCGCCCACATAAGCCTCACCGAACACGAAGGCGTCCAGTAGGGCCTTAGAGATCTCAGACTTACCACCACCGGAAACGGTAGCGGGCTTGTGCATCTGAGTGGTCCACGGGGCGGTACCTACCAGGTGCCACTGACGCTCGTCACCGCTGCGGTGCTTGGTGTGTAGGCGGTAACCCGAGGGGGTGTAGTAGGTCTTGCCGGCCAGTAGCGGAATGGAAACGCGGGTGCCGTTGTGGTCCCATTCCACGGTCTGGGTGCGCATCGAGAAGTGCGAGCCAGCGGGAACTACCAGTAGGTTCTTGTCGTTGACGGCGACGGCGTGACCGTCGTCGCACATCTGGAAGTAACTGGGGTTGGCGTCAACTACACTCTGCACGGTTAGGTGTGCAGGGGTGTACTTGTCGGTGTAGTCCTGGCCCAGGTTGTAACGCGGGAAGGCGCGCGCACCACCGGCGTGCTCTTCTTCCACGTTGCCCAGCAGGTTGGCGCTGTAGCCAATCTGGGTCTTAACTTCCTTCTTGCAGTAACCGAAGTAGTTGTCGGCCACTACGGTGACGATTACGCCGCGCTCGTCACGGGCGCAGCACTTGAAGGCCTTGCCGTCGTTGTAGAGGTCGCCCTCTTCCTTCCAGCACATGCCGTCGCGACGCTGACGCTCGGTGGCCTGGTCCCAGTGGGGCAGGCCTAGTTCCTTCTTGGTCAGCTTGGTCAGGTGCGGGGCCAGGATGACGCAACCAGTGTGACCAGTCCAGCTGGTGGGGTCGAGGGAGGCGTCATTTTCGGGCAGGTAGGGGTCTCCGGCGTTGCCGAAAATGGACTCTACGAAGTCCAGGTTGGAAACCAGGCCACCGGGAGCGATGAAGCGGATTTCCATGGTGCGCTGGTTGTTTACGCCAGGCACTGCGGGCACGACGATGGGGCGCAGTAGGAGGGATACGAAGGCTTTTGCCGGGGAGTCCGAATGAGCGGCCCAAGGAATCTGCATGAGTTCATCGGGAACGTCATTGATTGCGTGCTCTAGCAGGCGGCCAAAGACTTCACGCGGCACAGCGCGCTTGTCGTCAGGGATCGGTAGGCCACCTTCAGCTACGTGGAACACGCCGGCAGTGGTACGTCGGTCATTCTTCGGGTTGTGGACGACGCCGTTGAGTACCTTGTAGCTGGTTACGTATTCAGAAACAAAGTGGTCTTCGCCTTCGGGGAGGGCTAGGGCGCGTGAGAGACCAGGCTGATCTAGTACGAAAGTTGCTCCAGGTAGTCGAGGTGCGACGTCGGTACCTTCGAAATAACTGTCTAGGAAGTTCTGAATGCGAGTGTCAGACGCACACAGACGGTTGGATAGTCGCCGCGACATTTCACGAGTACGGGCCAACAGCGGAGCCGTAAGCGAGGCAGTGGCAGAGTCTAGGTTGCCCTGTGACACGGGGATGCCTAGCAGTGCTAAACGTAAGCTGATCGCGGAGTTTGTGCTTTCAGGTGAAGTTTTCTCCATAAGTCATAAGCATAGTGGGTAGGTAGTAGTGTTGTCGTGACGCATGTCCTATACCTGAGAAAGCATTTCTTTCATACTGGAAGGAATCGTTGTGTGGCCGGTTCTCCGCCGGGCGCTAAGAATATTAAGCAGAAACGGGGACTATAGGTGTCGTTACCACCGCAAATCCCGCCGCGCGCTAACTCGGGCGCGAAGGCAAGTGCTAAACAGAGTTCATCGCCTGCAGCGTCTTTAGGTGGAGCTGGCAGGGCTAATCAGCGGCCTACTGGTCAAAGGCCTGTGGGCAAGGGAGCCCCGGCGCGTAAGGGGGCAAGTAAAAATTCAACGCGACCGGCAAACCGTGGCGGCTCTAAAGGCCCTAAATCCAAGCGCAAGCTATGGAATTACCCGCGTGCTGGCAAAGGCAAGATTAGGCGTTGGCTGCCCAGCTGGCAGTTTGTGCTTTGCTCGATCCTATTCGTGCTGACTATGGGTATTGGCACGCTGATGCTGGCTTATGCCACCACGGATGTGCCCGCGCCTAATGACTTTGCTAAGGCTCAGACCACTGTGGTCTACTACGACGACAGCAAGACTGAGATGGGGCGTTTTACGGATATTAACCGTACCGTCATTGACACCACCAAGCTGCCCTCCTATGTGGGTAACGCAGTGGTAGCCAGTGAGGACTCCAGCTTCTACTCCAACAACGGTATTGACCCTAAGGGTATTGTCCGTGCGTTGTTCAACAACTTAACCGGTGGGCCGATTCAGGGTGCCTCAACCCTGACCCAGCAGTACGTGAAGAACTACTACGTAGACACCACTGATTCTTATGTGGGTAAGCTCAAGCAGGCTTTCTTGGCGGTCAAGATTGACCAGTCCCAGTCCAAGCAGAAGATTTTGGGTAACTACCTCAACACCATTTACTACGGCCGTGGTGCCTACGGTGTGGAGGAAGCCTCCAAGGCCTACTTTGGTCACAGCGCTGATAAGTTGACGCTGTCTGAAGCTGCGCTGCTTAGCGCCGTGATTCCGGCCCCCTCAGGCTGGGACCCGGCGGTGAACGCCAAGACCAGTCAGGCCAAGTGGACTCGTGTGGCTGACCTGATGCTTAAGCAGAACTTCATTACCGCCGCCCAGCGTGCAGAAATGAAGTTCCCCAAGACTATTGAGCCCACCACCAAGCAGGTTTATGCAGGTACCAAGGGTTACCTGCTGCAAATGGTGCGTACTGAGCTTAAAGCCAAGATGAAGCTGACTGATGAGCAGATCGATACCGGTGGTTTCAAGGTCACCACTACCATTAACCAGAAGGACCAGGAAGCTGCCGTCAACGCAGTACACACCCTGCCCTCTGACAAGCCTGCCGGCTTGGGTGTGGCCTTAACCAGTATTGATCCGCGCACCGGCGCAATTGTGGCGCTCTATGGTGGCGAGGACTATCTCAAGAGCCAGGTCAACTCCGCTACTCAGGCAGTAGCCCAGGCGGGTTCTACCTATAAGCCTTTCGCACTGGTCACTGCCCTCAATGACGGCATGACCTTGTCTGATGGCTATATGGGCACCTCACCCATGACCATTGAGGGGCACGAGTTCCAAAACTTCCAGGATGTCTCCTATGGCTGGGTGAACCTGGTTAAAGCCACGGCTTTCTCCATTAACACCCCCTACCTGCAATTGAATAAAGATATTGGCCCGGAAAACACCAATAAGACAGCTATTGCCGCTGGTTACCCAGCCAACACGCTAGGTTTCGACGACACTACGCAGGGCGTGCTGGGTTCGGTTTCTCCCCACAACATCGATATTGCTCGCGCTTACTCCACCTTTGCGGCTCAGGGCCAGCGCCACGACATCCACATTGTGGGTAAGGTGTCCAGCTCTACCAACACGGTGGTTTACACCGCTAACACCACTGGTCAGCAGGTCTTCAAGAAGGAAGTAATGGCTGACGTAACCTATGCGCTGACTCAGGTAGTGCAGCTGGGTTCAGGTGAAACCGCGAAGAGCCTGAACCGTCCGGTGGCCGCTAAGACCGGTTCGTCCTCGGACAACAAGTCTGCGCAGTTCGTTGGTTACACTCCCCAGTTGGTTACTGCGGTGACCTTGTTCCAGCAGGGTGCCGATGGTTCTGAACAGTCCATTACCCCCTTCGGTAACTACAGTGAAATCACCGGTAGCACCTACCCGGCAGATATCTTCACTAACTACATGGGCGCGGCTCTTGACGGCCAGGAAGTGCTTGACTTCCCTGAGCGTTCGGACGAGTCCTACAGCTCTAGCAGCCGTGGTGGTTCTAGCAGTGGCGGCGGCAGCAGTAACGGCGGCGGCAGCAACTCCGACCAGAACAACAACGGTGGCAGCAACGGTGGCAGCAATGGTGGCGGTGAAGCTACTCAGCCAGCCCAGTCTGCCAGCCCTGTACCCAGCGGCGATTCCAACGGAGGCAACGGCTCCGGTAATGGAAACGGCAATGGCAACGGCAACGGAGATAACGGAAACGGTAACGGCGGCGGTAACGGCGGCGGCTCCGGTGGAGACAACGGCGGTGGAAACGGCGGTGGAAACGGCGGCGGTAACGGCGGCGGCTCCGGTGGAGACAACGGCGGTGGAAACGGCGGTGGAAACGGCGGCGGTAACGGCGGCGGCTCCGGTGGAGACAACGGCGGTGGAAACGGCG
>ERZ773234.17-NODE-17-length-67095-cov-5.496256_pt1 | contig 67095 bp, 53 predicted proteins | sample MGYA00580523_ERZ773234 | MGnify/ENA primary metagenome ERZ773234 (study PRJEB29015, sample SAMEA2738167) | human oral metagenome | biome: human oral; feature: human-associated habitat; material: saliva | place: China | collected 2262 ...
ACAAGATGATGCGCGGGATAGTAATGAGGATAGTCAGGACGATCGTGGTGTCATGAGTGTGGTGCCAGGGGAGCGATGGGAACTGTCTCAGACGAAGGGTATGGATCTGCACGACGTGCGCTCTGATACGGTTGTGGATATGGCGCTCGGTCGCCATGTTGCCGATCGGTTTGTGACGTGGGCGCGTAGAAGGCGACAGCTTGTTGATGATGCTCAGGCGTATCTGCATGAGTCTGGCCAGGGAGACATTGTCGAGATGGTTCTTCCTCTCGATGATGTCCGTCGGATGAATCGTGTCGCTGATGATCTGGAACGTCAGATGTCAGCGAAGAAGACGGGGGATCTCATTCTCACGAGTGCTCTCAGCGATGTGGTGCCGGTGGCGAAGCGTGTTCGTCGTAGTGCGACAGTGGCGTTCGATGAGGGTCTTGCCGGTATCGTGCGTGAGAACACATGGCGCGAGACTGAGCGTTTGGTACCCCAGTTGGAACAGGTGTTGGAAGAGAACGACACGCTGTCTTCCAATGCCTCGATGGATTCCATGGAATTGGGATGAGATTCGCCTTGACATTCAGGATTTCTTTCATCTATGATGAGAGAGCGCTACACGGGACAAGCCCGTGTATGTGAGAGGGCTGATTAACCCTCGACCGACATCCTGCGGGATGAGATAAGAAAGGAGGGTGGTCATTATGGCTACTCTACGTGGTAAGGGTTCGATGAAGTCGTTGGAATTGGTCGTTGTGGAGTACCCCAACGCCCATTCCAAGGATGGCAAGCGTGCCTTCCTCGACGTGATGGTTCGACCTGTTGAGGGCGTTGCTCCTCAGCGAGTTCCTCACCTGGTTTCGACCAAGAAGGAACTCGACGGTAAGACCGTCTACGACCATCAGGCTGGCTACAGCGCTTCTCAGCGCGATGCGTTCGTTGCAGCTGCGGGCGATAACATCGTCCAGATGCCGGAGCGCAACGGTCGACCTGGTCCGACTGTTTACGCCATTCAGGCGGATGTCATGTCTGCCTCTGGCAAGCAGAAGGGCTTGGTCATCAACTCCAAGACGGTGAAGCCGTCTGAGCTGGAGCCGATCGATGAGACGATTCTCGATCAGATCTACGCTTCTTCCAAGGCTGCTGCGGAGGCCGATAAGGCTCGCAAGGCTGCTGAGAAGGAGGCGCAGAACGAGGCTGCCGCCGAGGCCCAGGTTTCCGAGCCTGAGGTCGAAGAGGTTGCCGAGATCGACGAGCCTGAGTTCTGATCGAACCTGATCTTTCACGGTGCCGCCCCTGCTGGAGAAATCCAGTGGGGGCGGTTTCCTGTTTCTGTTTTGTTTCTGTTGTCGTTACCAACTATGCTAGAATGACTGGTGTACCAGTCGAATCGATTGAAATGAGAAATGGAGGAACGATTTGTTTGATGACGATCGTTTGAACGACAAGTACCCGATGCTTCGAGACTTTGCGGCCAAGCTTGCGCCGCCTGCTCGTGACATCGTGGGCCGAGAGAGTGAGAAGATCTCTCTGATGAGCTCTCTGGCTCGTCCTGAGATGTGTAACGTGATCCTGTTGGCCCCACCTGGTACCGGTAAGGCTCATCCGAATGATGAGTTGATCCCTGTTGCCGATGAACGTGGATACGTGCGTGTGGGTCTGCTCAAGGTGGGCGATTGTGTCTTTGATGAGCACGGTGAGCCTGTGACTGTAACGGGTGTGTTCCCTCAGGGGATCAAGCGCGAGTACGTTGTGGTGACGAACTATGGTGATCAGGTGCGTTGTAACGATGAGCACCTGTGGACGGTGCGATCGGTTAGGGACGCAGAGGGTGCGCAGCAAACGATGTCGCTGCGTGAGATTATGGATGTGGGACTTATCGGCTCCGATGGCGCACCCATCTGGCAGCTTCCTACCTCTGGAGCGCTTGTGCGACAGAGCCGTCTTCTCCCGGTTGATCCTTATGTGTGTGGCGCGCTGCTCGGCTGGGGCGTTCGCATCGATGGGCGTGGGTACGTGACCGTTCCCAATGAGATGCCCGATGAAGTCTTTGCTGCTATCGAGGATCGCATGGGGTGGGAGCGCGTGCATGATGGTGCTGAGCGTTCGACGTTTATCAACCGTGCGACAGGTAAGCGTCTGACACCTGATGAGGTGATGACTCATCCGGTGATGACGAGTGTCCTTGTTAAGCCGGAGGATCAGCGTCATATTCCGTACACATACATCACCAGCTCGGTGAAGGATCGAGAGGCTGTACTACGAGCGCTGCGAGACAGTGAGTTGTACCGTCTGTCTCAGGGTGAGTCGTGGGTCGTTGATGCTGATATTCGTGAGCTAGAGCGTTCCCTCGATGTGACTGGCGATATGATCGCTGAGGTGATCGAGACCGATCGTGAAGTCGAGATGACGTGCATCATGGTCGACTCTGAGACGCACCTGTACCAGGTGGGCCGAGCCCATGTTGTCACGCACAACACGGTGCTGGTGCAATCCTGTATGCAGGATGATCCAGAACGCATTTATCTGGAAGTCGACATGGCGAAGATGATCGCTAACCTGTCGAATCCTGAAGAGATGGCGGCGCGTCTCAAGGCTCTGTTTGACGAGGCTGAGAGTTTCTCGCAAGCCGAGGGTCGAGAGATCGTGCTGTTCATTGACGAGTTTCACCAGGTGGTGCAGCTTTCTGCTGCTGCTGTGGAAGCGCTGAAGCCGTTGCTTGCTGCCTCTGGTTCGCGTGGTATCAAGGTCATCGCTGCGACCACGTATGACGAGTTCAATGCTCATATCGCATCGAATTTGCCGCTTGTGGAGCGACTGGCGCGCATCAACATTCCTCAGACGAATCGTGAGGTGACGATCGCGATTCTGAAGGGTATGGCGAAGAAGTACGATGTCGATGAGGGGATCTTCGACGACTCTCTGTATGAGCAGATCTTTGACTACACGAATCGGTACGTCCCTGCCTCCGTGCAGCCTCGTAAGTCGATCCGTGTGCTCGATGCGATGGTGGGACGCCATCGTTACCTGGGTGAGCGAATGGACAAGAAGCTCCTTGCGGAGGTTCTCAAGATTGAATTCGGTGTTGAGGTGGAAATTAACGTCGATGCCACAGAGATCAAGTCTGAATTGGATAAGCGCGTGTTCAGTCAGGACTTTGCTACCACGTCGATCGCACGCCGTCTTCAGCTGTGTGTCGCTGGTTTGAATGACCAGAGTAAGCCTATGTCATCGTTGCTATTTACCGGGGCGACTGGTGTGGGCAAGGCCACTACAGATTCCACTTGCGTACCAGTCTTTTCCGAGGACGGTTCTGTGACGTGGAAACTCGCCGGTGACCTTGTTGCCGGTGACTACGTTTTTGCTCGCGATGGTTCTCCGACCAAGGTTCTCGGGGTGTTCCCTCAGGGGGAACGAGACGTGTACCGCGTGACGTTGGCAGACGGACGCATTCTCGATGTCTCCGACAACCATCTGTGGGCTGTTTACCCCAATAGGGGTGGTATGTATGATGGTCCGACAATTTATTCGACTAAGACTTTGGGATCTCTGATGAACAAACAAAGCGCCGTGGAATATTTTGTTCCCATGAATCAGCCGGTGCAGTGGCCTACGGCAAATCTCCCTGTGGATCCGTATGCGCTCGGTGCGTTGATTGCTAATGGCTGGTTTATGGGCCGTGATCTTTCTATGTATTCGGGTATTGATGAAGACATAGTTGCTCGTGTTGGCCAAGCTATCGGTGCTGTTTCGTGGGACCAACCTCGGGGTACGTATTCGTGGTGTTTCCGTACAGATAAGGAACAAGAGGTTCGGAAGGCAGATGTACTTGTCGGTTCAGCTTCTGAGTTGATTGGTGTGAATAAGCTATCGCTATTTATTCCTGGGCAGTATTTGAATGCTTCGATCGAACAACGGTGGTCTTTGGTTCAAGGATTGTTTGATTGCGACGGTTATATCGATGAGTACGATCATTATCGTATTTCGTATGCCACAGAATCGAAACGACTTGCCGAAGACGTTCGCACTCTGTTGTTCTCTCTTGGGGTGCAATGTTGGATTAAACGACATGAACCGGGTAAGGGTTTGTTTAGCACGACTGAATATGAAGTTCGTGTGATGGCTCGTGTTTCGGACGAACCGCGTTTTTTCCGTCTTGATCGAAAGAAGCGTCTCGCTATTGAGGGTCAGTATAGGCACAGTCGAGCGTTGGAGAAGGCGTTCGATTACGTCGGTATTCGCTCTATTGAAAAGCTCGATGCGAAAGAGAGCATGACCTGCATCTACGTCGACAACGATGAGCATCTCTACCAGGCAGGCGATTTCATCGTCACGCATAATACTGAGGTCACGAAGCAACTAGCGAAGATCCTTTTCGGTGATGATCAGCGACATCTTATTCGTTTCGATATGACTGAATGGGGTCGTGACGACAGTGTGGATCTGTTCCGTGAAGAGTTGTCGCGTCAGGTGTGGGCAACCAGCCACTGTGTGCTGCTCTTTGACGAGATCGAGAAGGCATCCCCACTTGTTGTGCGTCTGCTGCTTCAGGTGCTCGACGATGGTCGACTCTCTGACAAAGACGGTCGACAGGTGTCGTTCCTGAACACCTACATTGTGCTGACCACCAACGCTGGTTCGGAGATTTACCGCACCATCGGTGAGTACAACGCTGATGATCACGGTAGTGAGGCCAGCATGCGTGAGTACGAAAAGGTCATTGAAGAGTCCATCAAGAGCACGGATGGTGGCAAGTTCCCGCCTGAGCTCCTGGGACGTATCGATGCGATCGTACCGTTTCAGCCGTTGTCGCGGCCTACGTTGCGCAAGATCATGATGAAGAAGCTGAGCGCTCTCAAGGCTGATGTGAAGCGCAAGCACGGTATCGATCTGACGATCGATAAGCGTGTTGTCGACTTCTTGGTGGAAGACGAATCGCGTAGTGACTCTGATGCTGGTGGTGCACGTGATATGGTGCGCCGTATGCAGCGATACCTTTCGACGGAAGTTGCAGCGTTCATCAATGAGCATCCCGAGGAACGTGTGATCGCAGCCAAGATCGATGGCACGTTGCGTAGCGAAGATGTGACGATCTTGAAGTCTGATGCGCGTGTGGTGGTCTTGCCATACGACAAGCCACGGGCTTAGTCATATCGAATCTGCTCGTATGCGAGCACATTTGGCACAAAGTGTGATACCCTCGTATACGAGTGCAAACACAGTGTGCTTGCCGGTACCCGCACACATTCCCAATGATGCAGGTACCGGCTCACATACAACCGAATCGATCGAAAGGATTTGTCTATGCTGTTTGGTAAGAAGGACGACACCAAGGTCGTCGACGAGCAGGTTGCTCCCGCCCCTGTTCTTGACAAGAAGGCTCAGAAGGCTGAGGCCAAGAAGGCCAAGGACTCCCTGGCTCTTGTCATCGATGAGACGGAGCCCGGTGCGGCTCTCGATCTCATCCGTAACAACGAGCGTTGGGCACTCCCCAATGGGGCTGGTGTCATCCTGTCTCTCCCCGTTGATGCACCCATCGAAGAAGGCGGTATCGGTGGCCTGGGCAAGGTCTCGTCCAAGGGGGACGAGAACAAAGGCTCGATTCTCCAGCGAATCGCTGACGATAAGATTCAGGTCCTGATGACCCAGGATATGCTTCGTCACAACATTTTGGGCATTATCCCCACAGAGCAGTCTCTGAGCCCCGAAGGCATGGGTGAGTACACCCTCTTCGACAAGGCTATTTTCATGCTCACGTCTGTTGACACGCGCGATGGGGCTCTCGTTGTGAACCCGATTCACTATGACGAACTGGCCGGTGTTCTCGACGTGCCTACTGGGGATGCCGATACGGTTACCCTGGCTCAGGCTCAGGCTATCTCTTCTGGGGCTGTGTCTCTGGCTTCTCTGATCCCGTCGCTGTGGCGTCGTCTGGGTGGCGAGGTTGACACTGAGTCGGTTGATTCGGAGTCCGAGGATCTCGTTGAGGATATTCCCGCGCCGCCATCGACAGACCATGCAGATGAGTCTCTGGAAAATGTCGACAATCTGCCGGATTTCGACCCCGATGAGGTTCCAGACGAGCCTCTGGAAGACGAGCTTCCGTTCGATGAGGGCTCGTATGACGACGATGATTCTGACATTGACGATCCGTTCAAGGATCTCGATGTTGAATCGGATGCTGACACCGAGTTTGAGTCGGTGGAGGATGTTCCCGAGGTTGCAGAGAACCCCATTCCCGCCCCTGTCGTCGACAATCGTGTCTTTGATCGTGAGGCGGTGCGCAACACGATGGCGCGCAGGTTCCTCGATGAGGATCTGGGCTTCACTGTCGATATGACGCCCTTCGAGGCCCTGTTTGGTCATGAAGAGGACGAAGCAAGCCGTTTCTCGCTGGATCATCTCAGCGATGAGAACTGGCTCGATGGTCAGATCAAGCTGCTGTCTCAGCAGGCGAATGATGCACTGGCCCAGCAGCGTCGTCGTGACATCAGTGAGCTGCGCGATCTTTTCTTCTCGCTCGTGTCCAACACGGGCGATGAGATTGCTGCTCAGATGAGCACCGGACCTGGTGCTGACAACGTGTGGGCTCAGACGTTGGCTGAGGCTGATGCGAACGCTGAGAAGTCTCGTGAGAGCCTTGTGGACATCGTGGGTGCACAGCGTGCTGCCATCATCGCCAAGTACGAGAAGGATAAGGAAGCGGATGCGCAGGCTAAGGCCGTGGAGGCGAAGTCTCTCTACGACGTGCGGCACAAGCCCAGTCTCGATCGAGAACTCGATGAGATTGAACCGAATCTTCGTGCAACCATCGACGAGGATCACACTCTTCGTCGTCGTCAGATCCTTGATGCCCGTAAGCAGTCTGCTCAGGCATCTTTCGATGCAGCTCTCACTCGCGTGATGGATCACCTGATCCAGAAGCGCTCTGAGCAGACTGCCCGTGAAGCGGAGCTCATGGAGCAGTTCCGTGACGATATGGGTCGGTTCTTGGATGAGAATCGCAAGGAAGACATAGCTCGCGCTGAGGCTCTGCGAGAGCAGCTGTCGCGTCAGAATATCGTCGAGCAGAAGACCGCTGAGTTTGCAGCTCGTGAGAAGGAGCTGCGTGAGCAGATCAAGCGTGAGCGAGAAGAGGCCGAGAAGCGTTCTCTGGCTGCTCAGGAGGAAACCAATAAGGCTCTGGCGCGTATGCGCGAAGAGTGGTCTGCTCAGTTGGCTCAGGCGAAGGCTGAGGTCGAGCGTGCGAATGCGCGCACGGAAGAGGAAGCCGCTCGTGTGAACGTTGTTCGCGACGAGATCTCGCGTCAGTACGAGAGCCAGATTGCTTTCCTGGAGAACGATCAGAAGACGCTGATGGCGCAGATGGACCGTGAGAGCCTCGTCGCTAAGCGTGCCAACCGTCTGTACATCGCCTTGGCGGTGCTGGTGGCTCTAGCGTTCCTCGCACTCGGTGTCATTGCTGGCATTCTGCTGCACAGCACGCTGGGTGATGCGAATGCTGCTGCAACGGCGATCGCTGATGTTTCCACGCAGGCGATTACTAACAGCGCAACGTCAATCGGTGTGTAGCATGTGATGATGTGATCGCATAGAACAAGAGGTGCGGTGAGGGTTATCCTTGCCGCACCTCTTTTCTGTGTCTCTGATCTTCTGCATCTGATATGATTAGGTTGGTGAATCAACCGAATCGAAACGACGTAAGAGAAAGAAAGGTGGTGCATATGGCTTTCGGACGAAAGAAATCCGGTGGAGCAGCGCCCCGTGAACACGGTAGCCAGGCATGGAACCAGCTAGGTAAGCAGGATGAGCTTGACTCACTGGCTTACCAGGATGTCCATGGGGATCAGCAGCTAGAACGTAGCGACATCGAGGCAAAGATCTCTCCGTTGTCGCGCGAAGTCGCATCGGCTGTTGCCGGTGTGCTGGTCTTCATCCTCGTGTGGATGCTGTTTTCTTTCGGCACGATGGGTGTGGCCATGGGTCGTGACGCCCTGTGGCGCTCATCTGTTCCGAGCTACGTAGTACAGAACAAGGCTCTGACGAAGGAGCTGGGCAAGCCTGTGTGGAGCGAGGGGTGTTTCTCCCCGGCTCTGGAAACAGGTGAGATCGATACGTCCGATGAGACGTGCTATGAGGATGCTGAGGATGTTCCTGAGCCACAGTGGCACGTGGATGCCGTCGCAGCAGAAAAGGCTGATCGAGATGCTGAGTTGGCTCAGCGTCCGAACAGTGCGATCGGTTGGATGCTGTCGTTCGATTGGCTGAAGTTCGTCGTGTCGTCGATCGCTGGTCTTGTTGTGTGGGGCTTGCTGCGTATGCGACTGCTACGCAACCTCAAGGCACAGAACCTTATGCGTGATACGACTGACATCAATCAGTACAAAAACGATCAGCACGTGGCACTCCCTGAAGAAGTGCGTGAGCGTTTCGATGTCGTGCCCGATGTGGGGGCGCATACAGGCGTGAGTGCAACGACGCTGATCTCTCACTCGATGGTCTCGAATAAGGGCATCGAGAAGGTTGCGTTTGCACAGCGTGCTGAGAAGGACATTCTCGACGAGGATGGCGATGTGGCTCTGTTTGAGGGAGAAGCTCTCACGGACGATAACGGCGATGTTGTGACCAAGATGGTGCCCATGTTTGACGAAGAGTTCGGTACAGCTCTGTGGAACGCATCGGGACTACCGGACAACAAGCAGCTTCGTCGCCGCCTCGACCCCCGCAACGTGCCGTACAACCCAGGCAATGCCAACCGAGATAAGCTCAAGGGTTTCAACACCCTGGCTGATCTGGTGAATGGTGAGTGGGAACTTCCAACGTATGAGCCGCAGCGTCCGGCTGGCGTTTACTACGTGGATACAGCTCCTGCGAACACCATGATTCTGGCTATGACTCGTGCTGGTAAGGGTCAGACGTACATCGAGCCAATGCTCGATATTTGGATGCGTCAGAAGCGCCCGGATAACATGGTGATCAACGACCCCAAGGGCGAGCTCTTGGTGAAGAACTACGTTCGTGCCACCATGCGCGGTTTCCAGGTCGTGCAGTTCAACCTCATTAACGCGATGAAGACGGACATCTACAACCCGCTTGGGATGGCGGCTGAGGCTGCACGCGAAGGTGATCAAACCAAGTGTGCGCTCTACGTTGAGAACATCGCAGATGTCTTCTTCCCTGTGGACGGCGCAGAAGATCCTGTGTGGCCGAACGCGGCGAACAACGCGTTCAAGCGTGCAGCATATGGTCTCATTGATTACTACTTGGAAGAAGAGCACCAGTTGCGTCAGTACGCAATGCGCCACGGTATGGATCAGAAGGTTCTGGAACAGAAGCTCGATGCCATGTGGGGTAAAGTGACGCTTTACAACTGCTACCAGCTGTTCGTGCAGCTCACGAGTAAGAAGCGTAAGTCGCCCATGACTCAGGTGAACGAGCGCATCAAGAGCGGTTACTACGATCAGCAGTCGTCCGATCCCGATGAAGTCGACGCTCTGATCGAGCACGACAAGATGCAGGCTGAGCGCATTGAGTTCCTGTGGGAAGGCAAGCCGGAATCTGATTTGCTTACCTTGTTCTTCAACGCCACTGAGGCATTGCCTCAGTCGACGATGCGTACGTTGATCGCTAACGCGAACAACGCGCTGCGTGCAATGGCCGGGGCCGAGAAGATGCTCGCGTCTGTGTACGGTATTGCCATCACGGCAATGTCGTTCTTCACGGATCCGACGATCTCCACTCTGACCTCTGGTACGCCGTCGCAGAACACCGATCTCGGTGGTCTGTCGTTCCCCCGTCGTTTCGGTGTGCGTTTCGCTCAGAACTTCACCAAGCGTGATGGTCTCATTGGCGCTCAGGCGAAGTGGGATGCGTTTGATGATCCTGAGTTGAAGCACAACCTCGGTAAGGATTTCGAGCACGAAGATACTGTGGTTCGAGAAGGATGGGCTCGGTACTACTTCGATGGAAAGTTCCCGAACGATGTTGCATACCTGCGACTGCGTTTGTTCAATACCCATACGGGTGTTCTCTTGAAGACGTTCTACTTCCAGTTCACGAAGGGCTATCAGCTCTCGCTGAACGGTCGTAAGTTCGTCAAGGATCCGATCACGGGTCAGAAGATCGTCCGTAACGGCGTTCTCGTGGAGATGGTGAAGGGTAAAGACGGGGTTCTTGTTCCCGGTCATCTGCGTTATCCGGCAACTCGTTTGTTGGATAAGGCGGGGAGCCTCAAGACGGTGCGTGAGAATGTCCCTGCGATCATCTTGTCGTCGGTTCGTTATTCGGAGCAACCAAAGGCTGTGTTCCTTGTGACGCCACCTCACTTGATGAAGTACGCGAAGCTCGTACTGATTCTCGTGAAGCAGTTGGTGGATCTGAACTTCGACAAGTCGTATATGACGAAGGCGAACCAGAAGCCGCTCTATAAGACGCGTTTCATGCTGGACGAGCTCGGCAACCTCCAGTCCGAGGGTCACGGTATCTCGGGCTTTGAGACCATGCTCTCCATTGGTCTGGGTCAGGAGCAGCAGTTCACGCTGATTCTTCAGACGTTGCAGCAGGCCAGAGACGTGTATGGCGACAGTGTGGATAAGATCATCCAGGGTAACGTTGCTAATATCGTGTTCCTGAAGTCGACGGACGATACGATGATCGAGACCTTGGCTAAGATGTCCGGTACGCGCCACCGTGCGGTGCGAGACTCGAAGACGGTGACTCAGGATACTGAGCGTCTCATCGAAGGCTTGAACGTCGAGGGCAAGGTGTCGTACACGATCAGTGCGAAGGAAGAAAGTGTCATCGGGTACAACGATCTGGCGTTCTTGCCGGAGCGTAATTCGATCATCTTCTCGGCCGGGATTTCCCCTATTTGGAACCGCAATGCTGAGATCTTGCCGATGTCGTGGCGCTTGTTCAGCAACACCATCAAACACCCTGGTCACGAGTATTCGCTACAGACCATTCCGACGCTCTCGTCGGCACTAGAGTTTGACGTGCGTCTCAATCAGCCGAACTTCATGAAGATGCTCGATAAGCGCATCGAGCAAGCTGCGAATGCAGCTGAGGCGATGGAGTTGTACCAAGAGGCGTACGATCTGGATGATTACGGTATCTCGATTCTGGATCCCGATGTGTACTCGGCTGAGGTCATGGATCTCATCGCGTCGATCGAGGAAGAACGCAATGCTCATGACATGGAGAACGAAGAGTATGACATGGACAGTGACGAGGCTCTGCGTGCTCAGTTGGGATCGGGATACGACATGTTCAACGAGGATGACGAGATTAACGAAGATGTCCGAGAGGATCTTGCTGCTCGTCAGGAGATGTTGGCCGATCGAGCGAAGATGCGCTACGCGGAAGGTCAGATTAGCCGTGAACATCTGATGAGTGAGAGTGGACAGGTGTTGCACCATCTCGATGGTGACATCATTGCGGCGTATCGTGAAGCGAAGCATCCAATGGCGTCCGATGCACGGTTCTTCAGAACCGATGCGAACGGTTCGCTGTGCTCGTTGGATGGACAGATGTATATCAGCCAGGGTGTGTCGAGCGATGAGCTGCGTACTCTCCAAGCTGCATCGTCCGATGAGACGAGCGGTGTGTATGCTGACGATGAGTCGATCTCTGAGATCGCTGACTTGGGCTCGTGGCGAGTCCATGATGCGTTCTATAGGTTCTTGCACGGCTTGGAGTCGTGGGAGGATCTCGGCGGAGGTGCTTTCGATCGCGCTATTGCGCGAGTGTTCGAACGTCGTGAGAATGAGTGATTCTCACGGTGTGAGAGATGCGTAAGAACCGGGTGGTAGTCCAATAGACTGCCACCCGGTTCTGTGTTGTGTGTATGCAGATTCAGCGTTCGACGTTCTTGATCCACCGGGTCTTACCCGCGTCATAGATCCTGTAGAGCTTGTTGGCGAGTGCCGCTTGGTGCTCAGTTTGACCGGGTTCATAGACGAGATCAGGATTGTCGATGAAACGCTGCTTGGTGTACGTGGAGCGGTGAACACGTTGCCATCTTGTGTGGCGTCCGACGTAGCTGTAGCTTGGGGCTTGCTGTTTATCCACAACGAAGCCCGCTGCTTGGTACATCCCACCGTCAGAGATGTCGTTATCGCTCCATGATGTCCACGTGTCGACGGGCACAAGCGTCTCAGCGTGAGTAAGGAGCTTGGTGAAACCACCGATGATGACACCCAGTGTTGCGTAACGTTGGATGTCCCATGTTCCATCTGGTAGTGAGACACGCGAACCGTGGTTCTTGCGACCGATGCCGAGCAGGGCACGCACAACACCGTCTGAATCGTAGAGACCAATATTGACGGTGCAATGAACCGGCCCTTGGAGGTGATTGTCCTGCCAGAAACGTCTGGCAACGCCTCCGTGGACGAGTTTCACCGTCAGGTTGCGTGCGTAGAGACGCTCACAGGCCAGCGGGTTGATGTCCGGTAGGACATCGGGCAGACGGTTAACAGCGTGCAGCCTGTGGGCGAGAGCTCGCAGAACGAGATCGCGTCGGTGCAGCCAGTCGTCTTCCCACACGTGGACAAGCTGGTACCCTTGCAAGCTCGCCTCGCGTGTTTTGCTCGCGTGGTAGTCGTGAGGCAGAGTGCGCGAGTGTGCTTCAACGGTTGCAGCCTCAGAGTGCCAGAACACGCCGTTGAACTCGATAGCCAAATGGTGGTCAGGAATGACAATATCCAGTTCTTTACCCGAAGGGAGAATTGTATGATCGTCACTCAACACCGTGCTCGTGGGAACAAGGGAGCGAACCATCTCGGTCAGTAGTGTTTGAGATGGGTTGGTATGGAGCTTGTAACACATTGGGCATCCCGAAGGTTTCACACGGTTACTTGGAGCGGCGCGCCATGTGTGTTCGGGGTTGACCAAGCATTGCCAGAGCACGGGCTCGGTTCCACCCTTGCTCACAGTGGTTGCCAATGATTGATCTACGAGTTGTGCTGCCAGGGCAGGATGCGTGGTCGCCAGATCATTGACACCAGGGACGATCTTTCTTCCTGAGCAGTACGGGCAACCAGTCTTTTTGGTGGTGCGGCTATACGGTGTTGCCTTCCACGTATGAGCGGGGTTTACGGGGCACCGCCATAGCACGGACACGTCCGATCCTGGTTTAAGAGTGGTAGCAAGAGATTGATCGATAAGTTGTTCAGCCAGGTCGGGATGCGTAGTTGCCAAGTCGCTCTGACCAGAGACGGCACGACGACCTGAGCACTGAGGGCAGCGCGTTCCTTGGCGTGCGATGTTGCTGAGCGGGGCAGTCCAGTGATCGTGCGTAGGGTTACCGCACCAGAACTCAACTTTCTTATTGGAAGAACCGGTGAGTTTTGTTTGTAGGCTCGTATCGACCATGAGAGCGGCCGCTTCGGGGTGAGTGGTGGCAACGTCGTTGACACCGGGGATTACAGTCTTGCCGTTACATACGCTGCACCCGGTGGGGTTCTTCGCGTTCGTACGGTTCATGGGGCTGGCCCACCACACGTGACGAGAGTCAACGGGGCAGCGCCATTGGACCTTCTTGTCTGAACCACGAGCGATGGATCGTAGGGATTGATCCACGAGCTGGTCAGCGAGGGTGGGATTGAACTGCTCAAGTGTTTGAGACGGTTTTCGTGGCATGGTGACGGTCCTTTCTTTGGTCCGTGTTGTTTACATTATTCAGTGTATCATGGATGGTCGGTCATAGGCATGCAGATTTCCCTGTATTTCCAGTCGAAATACGGTGTTTCGTCGGGTAGAATGGAGGGCGTAATACCCGATCGATCCAGTGGATCGAAACTCCAGGAAGGAGAATGCGTTATGCAAACGCGCAATGCCGGGCTCCGGCGTTACATGTACGAGCACATGATCGCTCGTACGATTAATCGAACCTCAGAATTGACCAAGACTCCTATTCTTGTGTCTCAAGGTCGACGCCTGAGGGATCTCATGGAAGAGCGTCTCAACGAACAAGGTCGTTCTTTCAACGATGGTGATCTCCCTGTTGCTGATGCGTTGAATGCTATCCAAAGCGTCATGCAGGAGAACGTTCCCGGTTACAAAGATTTGTTCCAACCTGCCGATACGTCGAGCAAGGGTTACAAGGCTCTGTATGACGATTTCACGAAGATCGTTGGTCTGAAGGGTTCTGCTGGTGAGGCTGGTCCTCGTCTGCCGATCTCTCCGTATGATCCCAGGTGGGGGAGCCGCCGCACTGTGAAGCAGGCGGGAACATCTATCCTGTACGTTCTTGATGGTGACATCGCTGCGTACGCAGACGGTAAGCCGAGCAACGTTGAGAAGGTGACGACCTCGGAGCTCACTCTGTACCGCCTGACTGACGAAGGGAAGGCGAAAGAAGCGGGCCGTGCGTTGAGCCTTGATGATGTCTCGGGTCTCACCGAGCTCATGGGTCGCATGTCGACGGCTGAGTACAATGAGGTTCGTCAGTGGGTGCTGGACGGTGCTCGCAACCCTGAAACGGGGCGCTACAATGCCCGTCAGTTCATGAGTACTGAGGCATTGGCTCGTTCCCGAGCTGTGCTGGACATGCTCGCAGAAGAGGGCATTCCGTACACGATCGAGAAGGATCTGCGTCCTGGCCAGATTCGTGCGCGTTTGACGGGTACGAATATGACAGTGCGCCTGACCGATACCCGCGACAAGGAACAGTGGGTGGGCCGTGTCTACGACAACGGTGCAACCCTGTATTTCTCTACAACCGCTCGTCGAGACAACAAGCAGATGGCCTACACGCCAACTGTTGATGAGGTCTGTGATCTCGTGCGCGTTGCGCTGGGTCGACCGGTGGAGCGCAAAGACGGCAAGGGTATCGTGGGCCACGTGGGTGAGCGTCAGACCAGTAAGGGTAAGACGATCCAAGAGTCGTATCTCTCCACCGGCACGCTCACAAGTGCGTACAAGGATATGCCTGGTATGAACGGTGAGCAGATCGTGATTCGTCGCCAGATGAAGGAACGCTCTGCGTCGTCTCGGTTCTTCGCTGATACGCCTGAAGGTCGTGAACAGGCGTCGACGTTCATCTCTGATGCTGTCCACAGCGCTCGCCACAATGTGATCGAGCAGCTCGATGTCGATGGTCTGATCCAGCAGTTCCGTGATCACGAGGATGCTGCCCGTGAAGGCGCGTACATCCCCATGCTGTCTGGTGATCCTGATCTTGCGGCTGTTGGTCGCGCGTACTGGGATGTGCTTCGCGGTGCAGAGACAACCCTGTTGAAGCCTGAGGCTACGCGAGCTGAGTACGTTGAAGCGACGGGTCTGCTTGACGACATGGATCAAGAGAGCGATCTGTCGGGTGTTCACGACATGTTGGCTGGTTCCGTGGCGTACACGGGTACTCCTGAAGAGCGCGTTCGCGCCCATCTTCGGGATCTTCTTGATACCCAGATCGGTATCGATGAGCCTATCGACTCTGATGACTTCGTGTTCGATCCGGTGCGCGTCGCTCGTTACATGACGAGTGAACACGGTCAGTGGCGCAACAACGATGATCTCGTGGCTGCTATGCGTTGTGCGGGTGTGCCTCAGGAGAAGATCGTCGGAGAGTCGTTCTACTCCAACACGTTCCGCGATCGACTGATCACTTTCGATGAGTCTACGGCGTTGCCGATGGATGTCGTGGAAGATGAGTTTACTCAGTCGATGCTCCAGGTTGTGTCGGATACGCTGGAGGCGTGCGCGGTGACGCCTGGTTCTATTCGCGTCGATGCCAATGGCGTTGTGGAATGGACTGGTTCCATCATGCGCTCGCAAACGGGCAAAGAAGAACCCGTGAGCGGTACGGTCGGACAGATCTTCGCTCGCGGTGAGAATGGCGAGATCATCACACGGTTCAATTCCGGTAACGATCTGATGATCGTGCCTGGTTTTGACGCACGTGTGGTGGCACAGAAGCCTGGGGAGAACAAGTCCCTCGAAGAGCGCACCCGGCTGATCGGTTACGAGCAGCAGATGAGTGATGCGATTCGCTATCGAGTTCAGGCTGATGTGCTATCTGGTCGCTCGCGCGTGGGGGAACCAGCGTCGCTGAACAGCGTGTATCGTCGTCTGTCGGATACGCGCCACCGCGCAGATCACTACGAGCGAGCTCTCGAAGAGGGCATGGATCGGAAGATCCTTGATGCCATTCTTGCGACCGAAGCGCGCCGCGTGCGTTACCCGAACGCTTTGCGTGATGGGTCGACGATCGACGCTGACTTCCGTGCATCTCGTGTTCGTGAACAGGGTATCGGTGGTGATCCGGCGAATGACACAACCATGGATCCGTGGGTGTTGACCGGTGGTCGCAACATGTCTCTGCTCAGCGAAGAAGCCGATGGCTACTTCGATCCGATCATGACATCGGGCGGTGTGAACCAGGGCGTGACTCGTTATCTCGTGTCCGGTGCACAGGTGAACCCTGATGGTTCGATCGTGCGTTCAAGCAAGGGCGATCGTGCACCGCTCATGTTGACTGAGCAGGCTCAGCTCATGAGCTATGACCCGTTTGATCGTCAGCAGATGACGACCTCCAATCTCATGAACGCATCGTCTGTGACGAAGCCTGTGGGCACGGCGTTCATGACTGCCGGTGGTTGGACGATGGAGGACTCCATCGTTGTCTCGGCTGACTTTGCCAAGCAGTACCGCGTTCGCGGCACTGATGGTCAGATGCGCGATCTCATTGTTGGTGACAAGATCTCCGATATGCATGGCAACAAGGGTGTCATCTCACTCATTGTTGATCGCAATGCCGATCTGTCTCCTGATGAGATTGAAGAGCTGCATGGATCGACGGATATGATGACGCTTTTCCGGGAGAATCCGGGTCTGGATGTCGTTATGGCACCGTTTAGTGCCGTGTCTCGTTTCAACGGCGGTTCGGCACGTGAGGCGATGCAGCAAACGTCTGCGCTCCATCTACCCAACGGCACAACTGTTGAGGCGGGTATTGGCCAGGTGTCGTTCATCGGCACGCATATGACCGTGGATGCGAAGACGGCTGCATACGATGAAGCCGCGATCCGAGCTGGACAAGGCCGTAAGGCGTCGTCTCAGCTTGCATGGGCCTTGCAGTCTCAGGGCTGCGATAAGGTGCTGGAGCAGATGTACGGTGGCAACCTGCAAGCTCTTGCACAGCTGCGTGAAATGGCTCTGGTGTGCGGTTTGGACATCGAACCTGATGGCACCTTGCGTGATGGTCATGACGATCTCGCTGTTGGTGGGCAGCGCCGTCTCATCGAGATGGGTGATGTTCCGTTGACTGAGCGTGGATCGTTCGACGTGCGTCGTGTTCGTAGCGATTTCGCTTCTCTCATTGGCGATGCTGGCGGCGATATGGAGATCCCGTTCCCGCTGACGATGCCAACGGGTGCTCGTACGCCTCATGCAACAGACACTACGTGGCGTGTGCCGGTCCTGAGCTCGCATCTGCGATCGGGTCAGGATCTTGACGACGGTACGTCGACGGTGCACGACTACACGTATCGTTATCTGGCGATCCGCGAATGGTCGCTGCGCTACAAGCATGCGGCTGATCGCGCTGCGTCTGGTGAGCTGACGGGCAAGGAGCTGTCCGATGCTCGTCGAACGATGGCTGAGGCTATGCACCGTGCGCAGACGGCGTACGATGGCATCGCGCAAGACATCATGCGTCGCCGGTTTACCGGCAAGCGCAATGTCTTCAAGGAAGGTCTCATGGCCTCGCGTCTGCCGCACTCGGCTACCGCTGTGTGGACGGGTGATCCTCGTTTGGACATCGACCAGGTTGGTGTTGGCCCGGAGCTGGCAAAGAAACTGCATCTGCGTGATGGTGACTACGCGCTTGTGTGGCGTGATCCTGTTCTGCGTGATGCGGGTGTCCGTTACATGCGTGTTGCGATCGATGATCGCCTCACGGGTGTGAGTGTGAATCCAAACATGGTCAAGTGCTTCGACGGCGACTTCGACGGTGACTCGGTTGCTGTTGTGAAGTTGGGTGATGGTCCGGCACATAAGCAGGCATTGGAGCGTCTGACCGTCGAGGCTAACCTCATCGATTTGGGCCAGGGCATGGACGACGAGGGTCGTTACCCTCTGGCAATGCACAACGCGCTCGATGTGAAGGTGTCGCAGCACTACGATTCTCGTCATGCGGATGCGATGGATGAGGTTCATCAGCGCGCCAACGATGCGTATTACGATTTGACTGAAGGGGATGCTACTCGTGAGCAGTTCCTGGAGGCGGGTCGTGATGTCGTGGATTTGGCATCTTACATGTACCGTGATGCGCTTCAGCATCAGTACGGTGAGGCTGTGCTGTCGTTTGGTTCCGTCCAGGAGCACATGAAGTCTGTGGAGGCTGCATGTATCGAGACCGGCGCAAAGGGTTCGCCTAAGAAGATGCTGGATTATGCTCGGTACATCGGCTATGACCCCGAGAACCAGGTGGACCTGATGACCACGTGTGTGATTCGCGAAGAGCAGCAGGGCACCATGTATGCCACGGCTGTGAAGTCGTTTGGTACCGGTGTTGCCGGTACGTTCTCGCAGCGTGGTGTGCGAGCTCTTCGTAACGATGAGCTCAAGGCTGTGTTGGAGCTGACCTACCCGGTGACGCAGAGTATTTTGCAGGCTAAGCACGATCCTGTGGATGCTCGTCACCGCTATGAGTTGCTGATGGGTCCGGCTCGAAGCCTGTGGCGTGGTCAGCTGATTGCGCAGGATTCCAACGGTGTGTGGAACACCGTGACGGACGATGATCGTAAGCCGGTTCAGGCCACCAAGGATCAGTGGGTAGCTGCATTCTCGCAGTTCTATGGTGATGCAGGTCTGGGTGTTGCCGTGAACAGCGACAACATCACCAAGGTTGCCAATGCGCTCAGCGATGGCAACGGAACGATGTTGAATTTGGAGGACGAGAAGGTCATTGAGCAGCTCGCTTCTCCGATGGATCGCCTGGCATACGGCGGTGACTTCACTACGATGCAAGCGTTGGCTGAGGCTCACGCTAACCTGTTCGAGGGTCAGTGGAATGCCAAGTTTGCACCAGCTCGTGTGCGTGAGGTGATGGAGGCCGATGTGGAGACGCAGGCCGAGGCACCGGTGATCGCCATGGAAGACACTGTGGCTCGCGTGGATCGTGATGAGAAGATCGGTCGACGTAAGTCGACATCGTGGGCTGTTCCGGTGCGCTCGCATACGGGTACCAGTGCAGCTGAGCGTTACGGTCTGACGACACAGGACGACAATGAGACGGACAGGTCTGTCGATGATGGCTTCGAGCTGTGATCACCATGTGATCATGTGCTGAAGCTGGGAAGAAGCAGGTCTCGCCTGATGGGCGGGGCCTGCTTCTTTGTCTGTATACGTTGCAATGGTGCGATATACTGGTATACGAGCCAAACACGTGGCGATGATGGAAAGGAAGGGTGTTATGACGCTTTATTACGATCAGGAAATCAAGGAGTATACCGATGCCGGGATCAGGCGATACAAAGGTCTTGATCCACATGAAGAGCTGGATGCACCAACCGAGCGGTATGGTCTTGATCCACATGAGTGGACAGGAACATTGGCCGATAAGGTGATAGCGATTCTCGGTAAAAATACGCCCGAGAAGGAAACGCATGTGAATGCGTTGTTGCGCGATGCGGCAAAATCATTTATGAAGAATGCCAAATATGCGGAAATGAATGTCCATAATGATGAAACTACCTTTAAGAAGGTAATGTCTGTCAACGGTGACGATTTGCGTGCTGCTATGTCCGAAGCGTCCTTGGGCGGCATTCTTATTAACGATGAAGCGATGGATGCTATCAAACGTGTGGAAAAGCGTTATCTTTCATATTGGAGTTTTGATTTCGGTTTTGATTCTTTGACGCATGCATACGATGAGCTGTATAAACTTAATGATGCGCGAGCTCATTTCCGTGAGAGTGCGCAAGTGATGCGAGGTGCTGCGAATACCCCAGCGATTTCAAATCCAGAGTTTGATCGTTTCGCCCCGCCTCAGGGTTCACGTGTGACGACGGTTCCGCCGCCTGTGCGGTCTGCGCCCTCTATCCCGTCTGCTCTTTCTATGTCCGCTGTGTCCACTCAGCGAACTGGTTCTATCCAGGCTGTGCTTCCAGGTAGTGGTATCAAGGTGAGACGAGCAGCACCTCATGTTCCACAGACTGCCCGTCGTATGGGTGTTGTTGAGTCGCAGGTGCAGACTCCGAATGTTGATGATGGGTTCGAGTTGTGACGCTGACGTGATTATGTGATGGGGTAGGTCTTGTTTGAAAGCGGGGCCTACTTCATCGTTTTGCCATGTTATCGTTGCAATAGTGCGATATACTGGTATACGAGTCGAATGCAACTAAATGAAAGGAAGATGGTCATGTCGACGATATGGTATGAAGAGCCAACCGATAGCGAAATCAAGGAGCATTATGGTCTTGATCCGCATGAGTGGACGGGAAGCCTTGCTGACAGGGTGATGGCTGTTGTCAATAAGAATGCGCCTGAGAAGGAAACGCATGTGAATGCGCTTCTGCGTGATGGAGCTCGGCTGTTTGCGCAGAATATGCAAATCCAGCAGGCATCAGGTATTGACGCAAGCGATGTGAGGGAGATGGTGGCATCCGGTGGCGATGAGTTGCGTGCTGCCATCTCCGATGCATCGTGGGCTGGTGTTCTCATCAACGATGAGGCAATGGAAGCCATTAAGTATGTGGAGAAGGAGTACATCACCGAGTTTGGTGGAGACTCTCTGACACGCGCATATGATCAGATGCGCAAGCTGAACGATGCACGCGCTCATTACCGTGAGGCTGCGAAGGAGATGCGTGGCTCTGCGCCTGTTACCCAGGCAACTCCGAGCTTTGATCGATTCGCTCCGCCTCAGGGTGCTCGTGTGACGACGGTTCCGTCGCCTGTGCGCACTGTTGGGTCTGCTCGGTCTACTCAGGCAGCTCAGCCTGCACCGTTTGTGCCTCCTATTCCTCAGCCCCCGAAGACGCCGGGATCTCAGGTTCGCACGGGTGGTCCTGTGCGAGTGGGTAATGTCGCCAAGGATTGGCTGGCTTCGCATGGCCGTGATGAGAAGGGTCGCCCTCTCGCATCTGCGCCTGCGTCTGGACAGTCTGGGCCTCAGGTTCCGGCTCAGCGATCGGGTTCGATTCAGGCTTCGCTTCCTGGTAGTGGTGTGACCGTGGGTCGATCAACACCACGTGTGCCACCCACTGCTCATCGTATGGGTATCCCTGCGCCCCAGGTGCAAACCCCAAGCGTTGATGACGGCTTCGAGCTGTGACGCACTTGCGGGGAGATAAAAAGCAATAGAAAGGAGGACAAGATGGCTCGTCCACCTCGCCAACTTCCAGCGCCTCGTTACGGGGGTGAAGTTGGTCCGCAGAAGGATCAAGATGAGGTCACAACGATGGTTGTGACCAAGGAGCAGATCTTTGACAAGAAGCCTGAACCTGTTCACGCGGTAGAGCCAAAGCCTGCGCTTGATTGGGCGCAGCAGCTGAGGCTCGATATGCGCTATCACGCTGATGGGTATCTCCATGCTCTCAGCCAGGTGAACCTGGAGTCTATGAAGCGAAAGGCTGACATCGCCTCTCGCATGAATGATCTTCAGGGTAAGCACAAGGCGTACGCATCGATGATGGTGCTCAGTGCGCTGGTGCCGTTGAAAGACGGCGTGTCGATGACTGCTGTGGCTGAATCTGTTGGCATGGGTGTCACCATGTGGATGCTGTCGCCTAACTTCCGCCAACAGGTGAAGTCATTTGCGCGAGACGCTCGTATGGCTGTCGAGGACATGGCTGAAGCCCGTCGACGCAGTCAGTCGAAACAGTTGCATGATAAGGCCGATCGACATCGAGAGAAGCATGGTGGTGAATTGCCGCCCTCTCTGAAGCGTCGTCTGGAGCGCATTGAAGCCAAGGAGCGCAATGGTCGCATCCCGTTCAATGAGGCAAGTGCGGCGTTGACGCATCTTGGCCTGAGCGAAGCGATGTTCAACCAGATGCGTCAACCTGGTGTGGATCCCGCTGAGATTCAAGAGGGCTACGCACACTTGATGGAGCGCTTCTGGGATGATGTCCACAAGGACGGCCTGGATCCCGAAAAGGTGAACACCGTCAGTCGTATGCTCATGGGCCAACGGATGCGTTATGAGCCCCACTGGGCGAATGCGTTCGTTGAGACCGCTCATGGTGAGGTCGACATGGACATGGTGGAGACGGTGGACGCTCAGACTGGTGAACCGCATCGAACGTGGACTGGTATCTGGTCCACGCGCATGGGTGAGCCTATCGTGGGAGGTTCTTTCACTGTTCGTCCTCCGTACAACGAGATGCAGCATGAGTTGTCTCTGAGTACGTGCATGGCTCGTGAGATGGAGCGTGCGGCGCTGAATGGCAACATTGCGGATCTCAATGAGTCGTTGCTTGCCTATGGTTCCGCCTGGTCTGTTCGGGACAAGAACCTGGATGTGCACAGCGTTCCTGGTGCGATGGGTGAGAAGATTCGTCGAGCTCGTCGTGGTCTTGATGCCATGGAATTTGATGGTTTCGATCGAGATGAGCAGCGAGACATCTATGCGACATCGTTTGTCCATGCCATGGACATGGTGGCGAAGGCTCACCCGGACATCGAGCGTCACTGGGCGCAGCAGTACGGTTCTCAGTGGCGATCGGAGATGCGAGACTTCGCAGCGACGCCAGAAGAGACCTATAACCGATGGCAACGGGGGGAGTTTTACTCTGATGCGCGTGATTCTCCAGGGCATGACAACGCTCATGCCGATCCGCACACGGAGCGAATGAGGGAAGACTCGAAGCGTCGACGCAGCGCGTATAACCGTGCACGTGACAACCAGGAGTACAACGCTCATGACACGTCGGCGTTTAGCGCTGACACTGATTTTGAACTCAATGATGTCGACGACGGATTTGACATGGGCGGGTACGATCGACCTAACGACAATGATGGCTTTGAGCCGTCCCTATGAAAGGAGTTGAGTGACCAATGTTGGGTTTTCCAAAGGATGACGATACGATCGCCGGTCTGTTCGGTGTCAGCGAAGAGGATCGTCACGCATGGGCTAAAGAGCACCAGATGAGGCTAGAGCGTCAGCAGGCGCAAAAGCCGGGTCTGGCGAAGAAAGCAACGATGGCTGCCTACGAAATCGCTGCTGCGGGTATTACCTCGCAGATGCGTGCGGCGTATATCGAAGAGGCCCGTGGCACGATGGCGAAAGAGACGACTACGACGACTCGTAGTCAGTCTCGAAACATCGATCCCGAACTCGAAGAGATTCGTCGCGAGAGTGGTGGCTACGAATTCGGTGGCTGATGTGTAGCTGTAGCGCTGGCTGATATATCCCCAGGGGATGAACCCCTGGGGATATATTTATGTATCGGTCGGTTAGGCATCGGTGTGTTCCAATATGTTAGACTGATACACGAATATAATCAGAAAGCGGCTCTGTGCCGTGACACGTGGGGAAAGGATGAGAGGTTGGATCATGGCGCTCTACAAGAAGGATGCGAAGAAGAATGCGAGGGTGGACGATGACACTCGTATGACGAAGACGAAGTTGATACAAGCTGTATCGAAGCGGACGGGTATCGATGCGGCGACGGTACGAGCTGTGTATGCGGCGATCGTGGATGAGATCATCACGACCACCCGTTCTGGTCGATCGGTGATGCTGACTGGATTCGGTCGTTTCTACCGGTTGCATAAGGCCGGTCATACTGTGCAGTTCACCAAGTCGGGTACGGGTGCGGTACCTGGTTACGATGTGCTGAAGTTTTCTGCTTCGTCGACGTTGAATCGATCGTTGACAAATGAGTCGAGTGAGTAGTCGTACGATCGTGAGAACAAAACCCCTGAGCACGTGATGTGCCCAGGGGTTTTGTGTATGCGTGAGTGGATCAGTCAGGTAAGTCGGTTTCGATGGCATCAATGGTACGTGATCGGGACTCTTTGATTCGTCGGATCATCGGTCTGACATCTTTGCCCATAACTTGAGAAGCGAGGATTGCCACACCTGTTTTATTGTATGCAAGATAGAGTTTCCCGGTGGCGATTTCCTCGTCTTCGATCAGCTCATCAAACGTTAAGGTACCGTCAACTATACGTGCGGCGGTGGTTGCCGTATGGATGAATTGAGCTTTGAGAGCTTTTTTACCATCAACGTCTCCCAGTTTATCTTTATAGGCGTTAATAAGGGTTTCCTCAATCATGGTCCACAATGAAGCAATTGTGGTGGCTTGTTCGTCGGTTAGATCGGCAGTTAGTGTGTCTGAATTATGTTTGTATGTTTCACGAACATCAGCAGCGGTGTATGTGGTCATTTTGTTTCTCCTTGTTTTAGTGTTTCTTCTGTCGGGCTTTTTGAAAAACCCCTGAGCACGTGATGTGCCCAGGGCTTTGTTCATGTGGAAGTCATTGGGGGATGGATCCATTGATCTCGACATATGTCGTCTGCACATTTGTTTGATCAGGTTTCTTTTCCCACATGACCCACCCATTTGTCAACAATTCTCGATTACTGTCGTGTTCTTTCCATCTAAAGGATAGCCAGAACGGTGGTCCATTGAGAATGGATTCCCTAGTATCGATGGGTAGTCGTGATAATCGATGTGTTGCCCATTTAACGACATCATCAATCACATACCGGTGACCATGTACTGCCGCCCCTTGGAACTTCACAGATGTGGTAAACGTCTGAGGTTCTATTTCGCCAATGTCAATGTTGTGACGATCGAATTTCATACGATAGCCATTGGTGCGGGGTGTTGTATCGTCATTCGAAGTAGCGAAGATGGATACCAACGTGCGCACTTCCGATTCACTAGATGCAGTGATGTCGACTGCGCCTTCCACAATTGATGTTGTCGGATGCTCTCTCATTATATCGAGAAGCTTATCTCGAAATTCGATAGCATGCACCTCGTCCATATTCTCTAGGTAATAGAGATAGCCCCGTCCATGCGGTTTTGCGAAGTACACAATATCGTCAATGTCGTACTGAGAGAGTTCACCGACGATCGTCTCGTTGTCCTCGAACCTTGTCATGAAATTGGTGATTCCGGTACGGGTGTAATCGGCATATTTCCATGACGAGAAACCCCACTGTTTGAGCAGATCGACAGTAAGATCCCTACGGTCGTAGAACAGGATGTCTAAAAGTGCAGAGTAGAGTGCCATCCCCTTGTTTTTCTCGATGATGGCTTGTCCACGTGCGATAAAGGATTCTTCAGTTGTGAATTCTTCCCATGAGACAACGATGACCAACTCTTCGTCTGTAAGCCGCTGGATCTCTTTTCGTGCTCGTTTTCGACCGATGACATCAAGCATGTCGATAAGGTTCTTGCGATAGTTGTTGCGACCTTTTGCCTGAAAGGGAATGCCGTAGCACATTTTGTCGTCGGGCCGGGGACTCCATAAAGTGATACCGGGTCCAATCTCTGTCGACCACTCGTATTTCTCAGGATGCAGCTCATTAACGATGTCGATAAACGTTTGAGCTACATCTAGTGAGTCAGCAGTGATGTGAAAATAGCCTTTCACTGTTGTTGTGACTGTCATGGTCGCCTGTCTTTCGTTGTGGTGTATCGGGGTTTAGTCAAGGCCGAGAGCGGCAGCGATACCGTCCTGAATGGTCTCTAGCTCATGGGCCTCCACATGACCGATGCAGCTCGTGAGTCGGGATTTATCGACGTTTGTCACCTGATTGCACACAACAATCGATTCTCGGCTGTTGACGTGAACCGTGGGGTTGATAGTGTTGGTACGACGCTGTTTGTTTGGGGACGTGAGATAAACGACTTGGACGACACCAGATCGCTGGTTGATACCATCGTTGCTTACGATAACGGCAGGTCGACCGGACCAGATTTCATTGCCGACGGTTCCGCCACCAGGTACGGGTGCGGCTTCGACGAACCAAACGTCGCCTTGGCGGATAGTACGCATGTGCGCTCCTTTCGAGTAGGAGAGTAGGGGATTAAGTAGATAGAGTGTGAGGGTGCCACATTGCCCCTGGGAAATCCCAGGGGCAATGTGGCAGGAGGACGGCATGAGGGCTTGTCAGTCCTTGTCCGTCGTCGAATCACTTGGATTCGCAGTAAGACCAGCAACAATGCTTCGAATCTGATCGAGATCGTTCTGTGCTGGTTGGGTGGCGTCCACCTGCGCAGTCGCACTCTGATCGGGGATTGCATCCTCGATGGCATCGAGGACATCATCCTCGTCAACGACGATCGCGTCGACAGCATGGTTCTCACCATCGTCATCAACATCGTTACCGGAGGCGGGGTTGGTCAGCGAATCAACGATGAGGTTGTAATCGCTGACAATTCGTGCCGACAGCGTGGTGCCATGAGAGAGAACGAAGAGAGAGTTCTTGGCGCGCGTGAACGCGACGTAGTAGAGCCTCTTCTTCTCTTCGCTCATGTCCGACTGGTCCTTGTAGATGACAACGACGTTGTCAAACTCAAGGCCCTTCACGCCATGGACCGTCGACACGATCAGATCCGCCTTGGTTTCAAGGTTGCGAATCTTGCGTTCCTCGTTGTTGCGATGCATAAGCGCATCGCGAATCGAGTTGTGGCGAATCTCGTGGTCCAAGATGCACTTCTTCAGACGATCGAAGAAGGCCTCCTTGGTGATGATGCCTGCCTGGTATTCGTACACCCAACCCTGGATAGTAAGGGCGGACGCAGTCCACCATTCACTAGCCATCTTGGCGAGTGCTGCCTGAGCGTTCGGGTTGTTACCCGGACCCCGGCTCACGAGTTCCTTGGTGAACACGAACGACGCATTCGCGGGATCAACTGCCTCGATGTCGCTCCAGTGGTGCTCGATGAACGACGAGAAGAACGTTGACGCACGACGACGATCGGAGATCATCGAAATGACCGAGCGACCGGGGAAGAGCTCTTCCAGGCGCTTCTGGATGGCGAAAGCCTCTCGGCGGGTGAACGCCAAGAACGCGACCTGTTCTCCGCGACCCAGACATTCCTGGATGTAGGAGTTGACGTGTTTCGAGAGAAGCATCGGTAGGTCGGTGAGGAACTTCCTATCGGCGGTGTAGTGCTCGTGCACCACGCGTACCTTCTCCTGGAAGGAGTTTGCCGTCACAGGGGTCAGCGAGTTGGCTCGCAGACGGATTTGCGCAAGCTGGTTTGCCTCGATCTCGGACAGGAGGTGGACATTTGCCATGTCGAGAACCTCTTGGTTAGATCGGTAGTTCGTCTCCAGCTTGTACGGCGTGAACACGCCGGAAGCCTCCAGTGCATTCAGAGCCTTCGGGTTGGCAGACCTGAATTCGTAGAGGGTTTGCGAAGCATCCCTAGTTCTTCTCACGGGTGAAGAACTCTACGAATTGTTAGCGATGTTGTGTGATGAGGGCGCATCAGTTCCCTAGTTCCGTGAATTGTCTGACTATATCTTCATGCTCAGCACGACTGTCTGAACATGCCCATCATTTCGCGTACCGCATGATGCATATGCGGTCGCTACTCTACTTGCTTCACCATGGGATTACTCATGGCTTATTGCTGACAATGTGTCAGTGCTTTCGATAGTCGATGAACCTTCCACCCACGGCTTGACGTTTGGGTGGCTGGCTGCGGATTGTCATTAACGGCAACGGTATTACCATCTGATGAGCGTTATCTCATCTGCTGCACTATTGGTTTCCCAATAGTCGCGGTCGTTGTCGCGAAAACATGAGTTTCCCGCAATTAGTAGGGTTTAACGTGAGCAATGCTTACCCACGATAAAGAGCGAACAGCCCAGCTTGTTCACCAGACGAAGCAAGTAGATAAACTCGAAGACCGAGTTATCCTGTACCTCGTCAATGATGAGGTGACGGATGTTCAACCCAGCAGGCAGCGGCATCTTGTCGATCATCTGGTAAGCCAGGATGATCTCAAGCTCTAGCGATGTTTGCTTGATGAGGTTGAGCGCGTCAACCGTCTGCTCTAGGTGTGATTCGATGAAGTTGTTCAGCGCGGTGTGTGCGCCTTCAGAGTTACGACCCTCCAGATTGCGTAGCTTGTTAGCAAACTGGAACGCGAACGGATCCTGAGGCATGTAGATGCCCAGGGAGTTAGCGATCGTCTCCACAGAGCTCAGCTCGTGGGTGGGGAAGTAGCTCATATACAGATCGTGAATCATCCGCGCGATCGTCATAGAACGAACGTTGGGATTCTTCTTGATAATGTTGTCTGCGGCTGCGTTCGTGAACGACAACACGGTGATGTCAGCCGGATTGACACCGCACAGGCCGAGCTGTTGGATACGCGCCAGGATGACAGTGCTCTTGCCAGCTCCTGCAACTGCCTGAGTCAGGATGAGCGGCTCAGTCGATTGCACAGCAGCAAGCTGCTGAGGCGAGAGCTGTCGCTGCACAGGAATAGTCTTGATGGTCTCTGGTGCATGCTCCAACTGATCGCGCTTGCTACCGAGGTCGCTGAGCGTGTCGTTCATGAGCAGGTTCATGTTCTGCTTGACCAGAAGCGAAGCGGTCTGGGGGTCACAGAGCATGTTGATGGACTCGTAGATCTTGCGATACGCCGACAACGGAACGTTGTACTGCTCCATGTAGCGCAGCTCGTAGACCATCTGGGCCAACTGCTCATCGTTGTACGAGTGCTTCTTCGACACAAGAGCGTCAATGACATCGTGGATGTCATCGGCAATGTCATCGTTGCTCCAGCGCTGTGCACTGTCTGTGATGTTGTCGTAGACGCTGTACTCAGCATAGAACCCAGCCAGCGTGTCAAGGAAACCGCGCTTACGCGAGTGACTGATACCCGTAGCACGGAAGATCTCATCCCACGGCAGATTCTCAGCATCCTCAGCAGGAGCGTAGCTCCAGTCAGCGATGGCCCATGCCTGGTTGGCAGCGCTCATCTTGGAAGACTTGTTGGGGAAGGTGCTGATCGTCGTGCTGAGCAGAGTCGCACGCTCGCGGTAACTCTCATCCTCAGTGAGGATGAGTGTGTCGTCTGCCTCGTCGTCGAACAGAGCGATGTCATCATCGTCGACCTCGATGAAGTCGGGATCGTCAGGATTGATGGTGCCAAGGTCGTTGATGAGACGGGCAAGCATCTGATCATTCAGATCATCGATGTCTTCGTCCTGCTTGGGCGGGACAACGTAGATCATCGTGCGATACGAGATCTGAAGATCCTTCACCTTGGTCTTGCCGCTGTTGTCTTCGCGCATAGCAAGGCCCTGCACAGAGCACGATGCCCACACGTCAAACGTGTTGGTGTCATCGGTGAGACGCACGGCGAACTGGTCCATGTCATCGGGGACGGGTACAGTCATGCGACCGTAGCCCTGCTCGTAGGCACGCTTCACGATGGTGCCAGTCGGGATGATACGGCTGGTGACTGCATTGGATGTCTGCGACATCTTGTAGCGAAGGTCTGTGGTTCCCATGCTGAGACGATCCAGTCCCATGGGATAGCGGCCTGGGATAACAGAGCTGTTGAGCAAGCCCTGCTTCTTACCACGGCCAGTAAGATGCGACGAGAAGTACTTGGGCGTCACCGCTTTAATGGTGCGGGCCTTGGTAGCTTCGACAGCAGTGCTGAACTTGGCTGCTTCGTCGATATTATCGAGGAGGATGGGCATATGAGCCCTCCTTTCTATTTGAATAAAGAAGAATTGAATAAATGTGTGTATTATCGATCGGCCCGTTAGCGTGTGTTGCCAATAGGCCGACCGATGAAAACAGTGTTGTGGGGATGGGGGTTATACGAGCTTGTAGCCGACGATTGCCATATCATCGCCACTGTCAGGATCGATGAGCGTTCCCACATCGGGCAGATCGCTCAGTGGCTGGTCGTAGAGACAGCCCTTTTCGTCCGTGTAGACGATATGCATCGAGTCAAGATCCTTGCGGATCTTAGGCGCATATGGTGACAGGCCGTAAAGTGCGAGGGTGCTATCGACCTGCTTTTCCCATGCCGGGGCAAGGGTTGTCTCAATGAGACGCGCGAGGTCTTCCTTCGTCTCGATGTCTTTGAGCATGCAGGGTGTCGTGCGCAGATACTGCGCAGCACGGCGTCGACTGTCATCGCTGATGATGGCGTTGTAACGATCGTTGGGGTCGTCTTCTCGCAGCCAATACCAGCCATTGTCAAGTGCATACATGGGCGCACCGGTTCGGGCATCAGAAAGATGGAGATCGACGAGCTGGCGAAGCCACGGGAACGCTCGAAGGATGTGGTCATGGACCATGCCGCAATCGTCGGGCTCGTTGTCGAAAAAGAATCCATCGTTGTCCTGGCGTTCGTAGTACACTTCCCCAGTAACGCTGATGCGGTCATCGTTAATGCCGTATGTGGCGATGACCTTGATGCGGGTTCCGTTGGTCTCGGTGAGGATGTCTTCAACGGTATGCGTGCATGTGTAACGCATGGGTATGGCTCCTTATGGGTAAGTGATGGGGTATGTGGACGTGGTTCGCCTACGCAACGTTTGTTACGTAGGCGAACCGGTTAGAAGCGGGTAAGAATCGGTGTCTTACTGTTATCTGAGATGAGATCTTCAAGAGACCCATCAGTGAGATACTCACCCTGTGCGGAGATCCATGCTGGAGTCATATCATCCCCACGGAGGTATCGGAAGAACACCATCCCATCGAAAGTGATGACGGATCCACCAGGGAGCTGAGAAGTCTTCACCAGGAGGTTGTCCCCAGAGGGGTAGGTAACGATAGAGATCATTGCTGGTCCTTTCTATTAGTTGTTCGCAGCAGAGAGTAGAGAGTCTTCGATGAAGCCTCGAATAGCGCGAGCAGCGGGGCGCGCGCCCTGATCTTTCAGGTATGTTTCTGCCACCAATTGATCGATGGTGTCATCGTCGATGGGGTCGAAGCTCATACCTGGGTTTTCAGCGCAGATTCGTGCAACCTGGCGATCGTATTCATCACGCAGAATCTCAGCGTATTCGCTGGTTCCTAGCGGCATGAATGCGATGAGATCATCGAACCTGCCAAGCAGCTCTGCATCAAAGCTATTCTGGAGCTCATTGGTGAGGGACTGCTTGGAGATACTCTGCGTGTGGTTACCGAACCCCATCTGGGATCCAGAGAGCTTCTGCCTGCCAGCATTCGTCGTTGCAATGACGATGCATCGAGACATGTCGACGGCGGGGCCATTAGCCATCTGAATCTCGCCGGTATCGAGCGCAGAGAGGAACAGTCGCTGTACCGACATGTGAGCCTTCTCGAATTCATCCAGAACGATGACTCGATAGGGGTTCGATGCCAAGGTATCGAACGGTCGTTCTCGTGCACTGTCAGATCCAACGTAGCCAGACGGGGAGCCGATGATCCGGTTGATCGTGTGCGCATCGTGGAACTCTGCCATGTTGAGCAAAATGGGTTCTTGACCGGTGACCATCTGGGAGATGATCTTGGCGGTCTCGGACTTACCCACACCGGATGCTCCGGCGAAAAGCCACGACGTTGGTCGCGTTTGGGGGAAGATGTTCAGCTCGCGGCGACGCAATGCGTCAACGAGACGCGGAAGCACGTCTTCCTGACCCTTCAACCTGGAGAGTTCACTCTCCAGAGTCTCGACATCAAGCTGCGGCGGCTGGGACTGACCGGTCACGAGCAGCATGGCGATCGTGTTGAGACGCTTGGAGGTCAGCGGGATCTGAGTGATCTGCTGAAGCATCTGTGCATACGATGTGTTGCCAGAGGCAAGTGCTTCTTGGATCGCAGCGTGATGGCTGATCACGCTGTGGCTGAGTGCTCGATCGAGTAGCGTGATTGCCGTATCGGGGCGATGCCCGGTGCTCATCAGTCGATCGGCGGTGGCAACGATGTCATCGAGGACATCGGATGTCACACTCACCTTGTTCTGGTAGTGCGTGAGCATGCCGGGTAGAACGACATCGAGAATCGAACGGGTTTGTTCTCGGTTAAGCTCATCGACGATGACAGACGAGAAGCGACGCTTGAAGGCTGGGTCATCATCAAGACGCTTTGCCTCACCCATCGTCGTCGCTGCGATAACGCGCAGGTATCCTCGGGCCAACGCGGGCTTGAGGATCTGCGCAATCTTCGAGTACGTGGGGTTGCTGTCATCGGCAATGATGTGGATCTCATCAATGAAGAGCAGTGCGTCGTTGTCTGGATCCTGGGCGAACTTAATGATGTCAGTGATCCTGTTTTCCAGTTCACCGACGATACCAGCGCCTGCAACGAGAGTAGCGATCGGTAGCTCATAGATGGTGGTGTTTTTGAGCTGCGGCGGCACGGATGCTTCCTGGTTAGCAATGCGCCTGGCGATCTCTTCGACGATCGCCGTCTTGCCAACACCGGCTGGTCCGACAAGAAGTGCGTTCGGCTTGCGCGACGATGAGATGATGCTCATCGTCTGAGTGACGATCTCGTCACGGAAGAGCGCCGGAGAGGACTTCTTGTATTCCTCGTTGTAGTTGATGAGCATGTCATCGATCTCGGAGCCACCGGTGATCGCGTGATTGTGCGATGGCGCAGACGGGCCAACGCTGACGATGTTAGGCGCACCGGAGCCAGCGCCTGATCCGGTCGGGTTGTGAGCGTCGTCGTCATTGGGCGTGAAGTTGGACAGGCCCATAGGCGTGCCTCCTTTTTTGAATAAATGGGAATTGAATGAATAGTTTGTGGACCCTCCCTCCCTCTCTTTTTCACCAGTAGATGGCTAAAAGAGGGGAGAGAGGGCGCAGTGTCACTTGGTCATGCCGAGGATACGAGAGCCCGTGGTGGGATCGATCGTCTTCATGTGGTGAGTGAAATCTATAGCGCTTTGGCGCAAAGATTCGTACCAGTTATCCGGGACAGAGATCGGCACATAGTACAGATTCTCAGGCACGTCGATGTGGTACGAGCCAGGCCACCATTCGAAGTCGGTGATCACCAGGTTAAGTCGACGCTTGAGTGTCTGGTGTTCGTTAATGAGCTTGTAAATCTGCTCATAATCGGTACCACCGCTCACCTTGGGTACGGCAGCAAACTGCTTCCACACCTGAGTGATGGAGCGATTCTTGATGCGGAGGCGCACAGGTGTCGACATGACGTGTGAGAAACTCGTGAAGTACAGATCCACGCCCATTCGCTGAGCGAATTGGATGAGCATCTTGATCGTATCCTCGTAGTTCTCGGTGGAGATAGACCCGGAGGTATCCAGGTAGATGTGGATGTCCGGCATATACTTGCGAGACACAATCTTGCCTGGCTTGTTCGGATCGTTAGGCTGACGCCTGTTCGCTCGAACAAAGCTCGTGCTGACATTCCTGATGGAATTGAGCGACTGGTTGACCTTAGACATGCGCGTGAGGACACGCATGACCGACTTGTAAATGTCAACCGGTCGTGTGGGTCGCTTGCGGAACACAACGCGACCGCTACGGCCCGCTTGGTGCTGTGCGTTGGACAAGCTGTTGGCAGCTTGCGCGGACGCCTTTTGCTGGGCGCGAGCGAGCGCAGTGAGCTTGCTGAGCTGACCGGGCGTGACAAGTTTGACCGGGTTGTGGAGGGACTTCATGATGAGATCCCACTCAGTGTTGATCTTGCGCATCGACGCCCTGGCATGAGCCTCGACATTGATGAGGACCAACGTACGAGGCAGTGCCAACTCAGCGATGCTGAAGGGCAGCATGCCGCACGTTTCAGGCGCACCAGGCTGGCTTGGCTGCTGCATGTGGGTCCACGTACTGAGAGCCCACATGAGGATACGTGCGAATGAGTACTCGTTGAGAGCCTGTGAATCATTTGCTCGCAGAATGAGAGACTCAGTGAGGCCGCTGAGGTCGATCTTGTCAAACTGCTGGAACATCCGGTTATCAGCCGGGGTGATGTTCGATGAGATCTTGGCGAGTTCGCCGCGTAGCCACGTCTTGAAGCTGTCGAATTCTGCATCCGTACGGAACCAGAAGCCGACAGTGTGCGGGTGGAAAGTCCATCCCAAAGACACCAGCAGGAGATCCGTACCGGCATTGCCAGCAAGAACATCCTTGGCCGTAGGCATCACGTCGCTCTGCGTGGTGTACAGAGCCTTGCTGGGATCAGGCAGCTTACAACGCGCTGCTGCTTGGGTGATGAACACTTCGTCGACAGGCGATGATGCGGACGGAATCCATCGAACAAGGGACTGTTCGAAGATCGCGCGCATGGTGGCCTGCGCGTCTGCGTCGAGAACCTCGCCAACGGCGCGAAGGAGCAGATCGTTGACTCCATCAGAGTCAACATCGCGTCCGTCGATCGTCAGATCGACATTACCGCCTGGGGTAAGCGGCTCGAAGACGGTCTGCGTGATCATCGTGTCGAGCGTGACGAGGGGTTCGCAATCACCCGTGAAAGGGGCGATAGGAACATACTGGTCGATATGATTGGGCTTTTGCCCGGTGAGGGTAATGGATGGAGAAGCCATCGGTGCCCCTTTCTTGAAAACGGGGGATAAAGCTATATGTGGTCGTGTCCGGCGTAGCCGAAGGAGAATGAAGCGCTACGCCGGACACGATGCTTGTGAACTCAGTCGATGCCCATGGCTGCGATGACCGTGTTGATCTTGAGCGCGACGCCATCGCTGAGATGCATGAGAGTTTCGCAGTTCTTCTTATAGAGTGCGCCACTCGACCACAAGACAATGAGATCGTTGATGTGACTCTGTTCGAGCTTGTCGAGTCGTGCATTCAAAGCCTGGATAATCACATGGTTGTCTTCGCGCTCGTACATAGCGAACACGAGGCAACCGGATGCATCGTTGTCGGTCATGGTTGCAACAACCTGGTTGACAGCGTCAACGCTGGTCGTCGCGGCCTCCTTGAGCTCGCTGTAGATGCGAGGCTTGACAACGCGCTGAGCGTTGTTGTTACCAGTGCTACCCTTGCTGAGCTCATCACTGATGACGCCCATCAGCAAGGTGGTGAACGAGGTGTTGCCGGTCATACCTTCGATGACCTCCTGAAGGTAGGAGACATGTCGACCATCGCGGGTCGTCGACGGAGTAGCCATGAGACTGGCAACCTCTTCGAATGACAGGACGCTCAGGTACTGAGAGACACCGTCGATCGTACGCGGGGTAGCGAACGGTCGGATCTCTTCGGTTCCATCAAAAAGGTCGAAGACCGACACGGTGGCGTTGTCATCATCATCGTCTTGACCATCTGCGACAGTCTGCTCGTTGGTGTTCTTGACGAACACCGTCTCGGGATGCTTTTCGAGCACAGTCTTCACCCACGGGTGAAGGTTCTTGTCGAGAACCTCAATAAGCGTCGACGCATCGGGTGCAACGTTGATGATGGCAAATCGGGAGACCGATGCGTCATCCAGGGCAGTGACGTTGCCCTTGTCGTTACCTGCGACGATAATGCGCAGGTTTTTCGGGAGATCCTCATTACCAATGCGACGCAGTGTCACAAGGGTGAGAGTTCCCGAAGTCACGTCAGACGTGGTTCGGTTGATCTCGTCCAAGAACAGAATTGGCTGTTCGTTCGGGTTGTCCTTGGCGTAATTGATTGCCTGGGAGATGGTGTCGTGTGGGAAGAACTTCTGGGACCAGATACCGGTCTTTTCGTCCAGAACAAGACGTGCGCCCGTGAGGTCAGCCTTGTCGGCCAACAGGTTGCACGGAAGCGTGAAGCACTTCGTGTTGGTACGTCGTGCCACGTCTTCGACGAACGACGACTTGCCGATACCCGGTTCTCCCATGAGAGCGGGGACACGGTTAGCATCCAGTAGCTTGATCGTGGTGGTCACAAGCATCTCGTTGAATAGCATGGGGTATTGCCTCCTGAATAAAGGTTGGTTGAATAAAAAGAAGAAGAAGATGGGAGTCAGACCGCGCCGTGAGGCGGTCTGACTCTCTATTTCTTGTCTCGGGTCGTACTTTGTACGACCATACATAACTCTCCCGAAAACCCTGGTGTTCCAGTAGAATGGATACATAGCACTGGACATACATAGGAGAGGTGAGAGAGTTATGCGGGGTTCGCATCATATTGTTGCCGGGTTGGCGATGCTTGGTATCGGGCGTGCTGCCATCTTGATGGGCGAGAGTGCCGATCGTTCCCAGGTGATACCGTTGATGGATACAGAGTCGATAGAGGATAGCTACGGGGTTATCGGCTCTGTTCGCTCGTGGGTATCGGATGGTCTGGATGCACTAGGTGGATCCATCGCATCATGGAGTACGTGGATTCATCATCTGTTTGTGAGCGATGATGAGTATTGGTACATCAGCGTCGCAATTGGTATGCCGTTGTTTATCATCGGCACTTTGCTGGCTGATGCTGATCTGCCGCACTCATTGATGGGGCGTTTCATGCCATGGGGGACAATATGGCGTCGTCAGAGTGCAAGTGAACCAGCTACATCACCTATTGCCCACAGAGGCTGGACACACACGCTATGGGTACTGCTCGGAGTGGGAGCTCTTGCCGCAACGGTGGCCCCTGTTCTTGTGTGGTTGCTTGCAGGTATGGTGACGCATGTTCTGCTCGATGCTATGAGCATGGCTGGCTGGGTGTGGTACTACCCGCTCATGCCGTCTACATGGGATGTCATTGAGAAGGGTGATACACGCATTGTTGTGTCGATTCGCCAGCGAAGCGTTGTTGGGGATCGTTTGAGGTACCATGCGGGCGTTCCGTGGTTGGAGCACGTGTACGTTGCGCTCCTTGTTGCTGGTGGTGTTATCGCAACGTGGTACACGTGGTGATGCGCAGCAGGCTCTAGGTGTAGTCCCAGAGCCTGCTGTTTTCAGTCTGCGCTGTCTGCGTTATCTGTATTGGTGGCTGCTTCGATGACACAGTTGACAATCCTGTCGCACATTTCGTTGAAGAGCTCCCATACTCGTTTGTCATCAGTCGATGAGATGAGGGCATTGAGTTTACCGCTGTCGTTCACACCCTTGATGCGTTCATATGCATCGAAAATGCGATCGTTATCAGGATCGCTATCGCTGAGTGTATTGATGAGAGTCTTGAACTTTTCACGGATAACCGAGGCGTCAATGATGATGCCTCGGGTGTCTTTTTCAGGCTGAAGATCATACGCATCGTAATCGATTTGGTACCAAAAACCGTAGTCTTCGTCATAACTGAGTCGTTCGCTCAAGACTTGTTCAGCATGATCAATGTCGTCAGTGATGACAGTGACAATGTTGTTGTAACGATGCATTTCTTTGTCGTTGGGCTCGGTCATTTATGGGGATCCTTTTCTTTGTGGAGATTTAAGCGATTGGGCGCAACATGTCACGAATACCGCAGATGAGTGCAGCCAAGCCATCAATGTCGTCAGCGTCTCGGTTGTAGGTTAGATGTCGCGTGTCTGTTCCATGGGACAGGTAAAGATCACCGAGAGCGCGAGAGCAATGCTCGATCATCACGTAGTCGCAATCATCGGACAGTGAACAGTCGATGTCATCGATCCCAGGGATAGTGTTGAGAAGATTGATGGTATCTCGGATGCAGTCCTTGAGATTGAGAGTGTCCATGTAAGATTGCAACTTTTCAGCGAATTCATCGATGCCGTTTACGAGGTCGGGATGATTGTGCGCAAGTTCCTTGAGCACGCTGATCATGTTGTGCTGATCGGCATCCATGAAGCTCTGGGGGTACACCTTGGCTTCGCGCACAGACAGCAGGTTTGATGGATGGGTCGCTGTGCTGGTGTGGCGGAAATGGTCACAGTTGATAAGAGCTTTGACCAATGTCGGAGCTTCAACAGTGTGACTCTTCGGGATGTATCTGCCAAGATTGTCATCGTACTGATCAATGACAATGATGTACTGTTTGTTCTTTCGTTCGGAAAGCAACATGTTGTACCTCTTTTCGGGGGTTTAGCTGGGATTATTCAGTCGTTTCTCGTGTTGTCACAACACGGGTAGCGAGATTAAGCAACAACGGCATGTCACTGCGGGTCTCATCGTGTTTTGCACGATGCTCCAGATAATGATTAAGTGTCTCGTAGATCAGCCATGACGCGGCCTCGCTGTCGACAATGATGTTATTCATGGGGATGCTCTCTCCAGAAGACAGGCTGATGGTTTGGGGGCTGACTCGCAACTGAAGCAAGTTGTTGTAAACGTATTGGGCGTATGCCCATTCGTAACGAGAATGATCATGCTCGAAGTTGTCAAGTGTGCGACCAAAAAAGCGCGAACGAGCAATGAGAGTACGGAGAACCGGTTCATACCAATCGTGTTCTGGTCGCTTATCGGTGTTGATACTGTCGTATGTGACGACTGGTGCGTTGTTTGCATCTTCTGCGACGGATCGCCACACTTGGTCCCAGAGATCCTGATCGACAGTTGTTGAGACAGGCATCGGGGTGGGGTTGCGCGTGTATGTGACGAAGTGGTTAGACTGCAAGATCTCCCACCACCCGTGCGGACCTTTGAGAACTGCCTTGCTCGCTGCAACAGTCAGTTCATTGAACGATGGGGGCAAGGGGAGAAGCAAGTGATAGCCCTTGCCGGACAAAGATGTTTCAGCGTACAGAGCGCCGATCGTAAGAAGGCTGTCTCGTACGTCGGCGGGGCATGTCTTCTCGATGTCGAGAACGACGCAACCCTGGGAAGGTGCGTCGACGAACATGGCGCAGTTGGCGGCGGTGGGGAGCCCTGCGGTTAGCTCATCGAGAGTGACGAGCACGCGTTCATCGCGTGCCCATGCGCCGCGCACAGGGCCTGGATGTGTACATCCAGAGCAGCCGTTCAGCAAATGACGCATGTCGATCGGCATCTTGGAGGTTGGATCGGAAACGGTCCAGATGGCACGAGGGCCAAGAACGTGTTGGATGATCTCGTTGTTGTAGAAGTGGGGGAATGCGACCCGTGGGTCAAAGGTGTCAGTTGAAGACACGGTCATGGTGAGCCCTTTCGTGTCGACATGTGATGTGGGTGAAAGATGGGAAAGACGGGAGGAACGATGAGACGGATGCTGCTATTACTGCGTGGTGCAGTGTGGGAGCAGCATCCGTCTCAATCATGTGTCACTGGTCAGATAGCCCAGGGGCTATCGACAGATGCCTCAGGAGCAACCGGCTGAGGCTGGGCCTCAGGGGTCACGCCGAAGGCAGACGCGGGGTCGGCCTGAACGGGAGCCTGCTGCTGCGCGACAGCGTTGAGAAGCTGTGCGGCCTGCGGGTTAGGCGTAGCCGGAGCAACAGCTGGAACCACAGGAACAGCGGGCGCAACGGGCGCGACAGCCTGGGTCACCGGGGCAGGCATTGCCAGCCCCGAAGTTGCGTCGACCACCGTGTTCTGAGGCGCAGCCTGCTGAACGGCGGGAACAACCGGAACCGCAGGGGCGACAGGTGCCTGAACCGGTGCGACAGGCTGAGCAACAGCTGGAGCCACAGGAGCGGCGACGGGCGCGGCAACCTGCTGAGCAGGCTCGTTCATGACAACGCCTTCCTGAGCGACGATCGGGCCGCTCAGCGTGATGCCGAGAGCCGCGAGTGCGTTGTTGTTGACAGCAGAATTGCCACCGGAGAACCACTCGGGCTCGCCATCGAAGATGATGGTCTGAAGGCCGATGCCGTTGTTGGCGTTCATACCGGACGAGTAGACGTTGAGAACAACGGTGACGAGCTGATCTCGTGCTGGCTCCGTTGGCATCGACATGGTCGACGCAGGGATCTCATTGTCTGTAATCTGCACAGCCTTGCCGTCGACAACCTTGAGAAGAACCGGCAAGCGGTTCCCCTTGTTGTCAATGCTCCAACGATTGCCTAGTTCGGGCTTATCGGGAGTCTGGAACAAACGCTCATAGACGTAGTACTCTTCCAGATCAGGCTTGCCATCGGGACTCTTGAAGACGACTTCAACGTTGGATAGCGAGAGTCGCGTGAGCGGCTTGTTGCGGTCCAGCGGGTAGAACGGTGCACCGGGCTTGCGATTAGCGCGACGGGTCTCGTTGAGCTTGTCGATGTCTTCAGGTCCCATGAGACTGCGCACACGGGCGTATTCGATCTTGCCTCGGAGGATGATCGTAGAACCAGGGCGGATCTGCGATGCGGTAATTTGGTGAGTAGCCATGTTTTGGTCTCCTTCGTGTTATGTATGCGGATTGGATTATCCTGCTACACCAGTATAATCCATCCTTTCCTGGCGTATGCGTGTATGATTGTTTGTGAGAGAATCTCACGTACACGTAACATCAGAAAGGAGGGTGTCATGGGAGAGGATAAGAAGAGTGTTTCTTCAGTGAAGAACCCCAATGCGGTATTCGTCGCATTGGGCGTTGTCGCCATGGTGATCTTGGCTGCTTTGCTGGCTGCGTGGTCCCACATTGGGTACAACCGACCAGCAACACTTGCTCAATCTGACCATCAAGTTTCTTCTCAATCACCCTCGGGACGCGGTAGCGTCTCCGAGAATCAACAATCGGGTGTACCACCGGTGAAACCGGTGGACACTCAGAATCCGTCTGAAACGCCAGGGGATGAGAAAGATCCGGTTCCCCCGGCGGTTCAGCCTGTCGATGGTAGCAATGTCAACGATGGCAGGGATGCCAGCGTTTACATTGTGCAGCCGGGAGATACGTTGTCGAGCATCTCGGCGGCGACCGGCGTGAGTGTCGACAAGATCGCCCAGGCCAATAGCCTTGTCGATGTTAATCGCATCTACAAGGACTCGGCCCTGGTGATCCCACCGTCTCAGTGATCTGATGATCGGATGCATCTACCAACACCCAGCCAAATGGCTGGGTGTTGGTTTTTATGCACCTGGATGAGTGTCACCGCGCGTCAGAGCGTCGATTGCTTGCAGTCGACGAGCAATGACCGTTTCGTGGCCGATGCCAGCACCGTCGAGACGGAAGATCGCAGCGTCTGGCTGACCAATGAGATCATCGGGGAGATACGTCTGAGCCACGACATGATGCGGATAGTCGTGGGGATACTTGTACCCCACACCGTTGCCGTATAGCTTCTTCGCGTCTTGGTAGTGTGCGTCGGCCAGATGTTTGGGTATAGGCAATGAGCCTGTGGCTCTTACCAGCTCGATCGCTCGATCGATAGCCTGGTATGTGGCGTTCGACTTAGGCGCAGTGGCAACTGCAAGTGCTGCTTCAGCCAGCGGGATGCGGGCCTCTGGTAGCCCGATGAGCGCGACGCACTGCTGTGCAGCGACGGCCAAAGGCAGCACAGATGGGTCTGCGAGGCCCACGTCCTCAGCTGCATGGATGACGATGCGTCTGGCGATGAATCTGGGGTCTTCGCCTCCTTCAATGAGTCTGGCCAACCAGTACAGTGTTGCGTCTGGATCCGATCCTCTCATCGATTTGATGAAAGCAGACACGATGTTGTAGTGCTGGTCCCCATCGCGGTCGTAACGTTGGATAGCGTGTGGCGCAAGAGATGTCAGCATGTCGATCGTGGCTGGTTGATCGCCACGCACGGCATCGAGAGTTTCCAAGAGCGTGAGCGCTTGCCGGGCATCGCCCGATGCATTCATCGCGATGGTGCGACAAACGTCATCGGGGATGTGTACGTCTTGTGGATCGTGGCCTAGTCCATCTGGATGATGAATGGCCCGCTGGAGGATCTTGTAGATGTCGTCATCGGTGAGCGTCGACAGGGTAACGACAACGCACCGGGACAAGAGTGCGCTGTTGACAGAGAAGCTAGGATTCTCTGTCGTCGCACCAACGAGACGGATCACGCCGTGTTCGACACCAGGGAGCAGCACATCTTGCTGCGACTTGGAGAACCGATGGATCTCGTCGATGAAGACGATCGTTGGTGTACCGTCTGCGTCCAGATGATGCTGCGCGTCGGTGAGAACCTTGCGAACATCGGACACCTTGGCTGATGTTGCTGATAATTCAACAAAGTGAATTCCGGCTGTTTCAGCCATGATGCGAGCGATCGTTGTCTTTCCACTCGCTGGAGGGGCGTACATGATGACGCTGACAGGCGGTGCGGATGCATCGAGCATGTGGCGAATGATGGATCCTTCGCCTAATGCAGCGTCCTGGCCAATAACGTCATCGATCGATGTTGGTCGAACTCTGACAGCTAGGGGCTGTCTGGTTTGAGGTTGGCTCATGGTGATCACCTCTTTCTCGTTGATATGGGGACGCAACGGCCCAGATTTGCTTGAGTGGTTATCCAGGCCGTTGCGTGAATGCGATGGGGCTATGTCATCACGTTATGATGTCTTCGACGGTCTTCTCGACAGCATCGATGAGAGATTGCTGCAAGTGCTCTTTCTTCTCTAGGGCACCTGGGAGTTTCTCATCGATCGTTCCTCGCGTGAGGATCTGATAGACGTTCACGGGGTGTTGCTGGCCGACTCGATGCAGGCGTTTGTTCGTCTGCATGTAGTGCTCTAGTGATGCTGGAAGCGTGTACCACACAAGTGTGTGGCCACCGTCTTGCAGGTTGAGCCCGTGTCCGGCTGATGCCGGGTGGATGAGCATGACCTGAATCTCGCCGCGATTCCATGCCTCATACATGTCACGGGTGCCGTCAAAGACACGCACGTCATAGCCGTGGAACATGAGGTAGTTCGTGATGATGTCACGATCGCACGTGAAGTAATACGCGATGAGGACAGGACTATCTTGCTGCCGAAGAAGATGCAACAGAGCTGTCACCTTGGCGTTGTGCACGATCGCGTACTGTCTCCCGTTGGGCGCAGTCAGAGACTGCGACGCGGTAGGGAGCATCGAGACATCGATGCGTACGCCGAACTGTTGGAGCTCTTCCTCTGTCTCTACATCCTCGGTGTCATCGAGGTAGATGGTGCCCGAAGCGAGCTGCACAAGCTTGGTGCGTAGCACAGCCTTGTTGGTTGCTGAGACAGAGCTCAGTGTCTTGTCAGCCTGCGGATCGATGCCGTTTGCCTGAGCGATGTCCAGTACGAGCGTATTAGCCAGCGTTCGATACGCCTGACGTGAGTTGTTGCTCATGTCGACCATGATGTTGTGGAACGTCATGGGTGGGATCGGCTTGCGAGCGACAGTCGGGGCACTCATCACCAGATGGTTGATTCGTTGGTAAATCGCCTCTTTCGCACCGGGGCGAGGTTGCCAATTGACTTGTGTACCGTTGGCGAGACGGACTTTCGATTCGAAGTACGTCATACGGTACTGGGTCATGGTTGGGCCAAGAGCCTGTCCCATATCGAGTAGATAGACCTGTGACCACAGGTCTTCTAGGCTGTTAGGTGCGGGCGTACCTGACAGAAGGATCATACGAGAGATCTGACCACGGGCAGCACGTACAGCCTTGAATCGTTGAGAGGATGCTGATTTGAAACCCTGAGACTCGTCAATGATGACGGTCGGGAAGGGCCACTTGGGTGTCGGCAACTTCTTACGATCGTGTTGATCAAGGGGCGGGAGCCACGTGACGAGATCGTAGATGAGCTCTTGGTTGATGAACCAGAGCGTTGGTGGTGTCGACGGATCAAGAAGCTCAGCGTAACGACTAAGTCGTTGTTCGCGGGAGAGCTTGCGATCCTTTTCGTCGACGATCAACGATCGAGCACGAACGTTGACACCCCATTTCTCGATCTCAGAGATCCATGAGAGCCTGGCGATCTTAATCGGCGCAATGATTAGCACATGGCCCGCTGGTTGGATCTTTGACAACGCATGGAGTGTTGCCAGTGACTTGCCACCTGACATATCCAGGAAGACGCCCGCATAGGGTCTCGTCTGGATGAACTGAGAAGCAGCGGCTTGCTGGTCCATCAGCACAGGGAATCCCATATGAGACCACCTTCTCCCTTTCTCTCTTTGTTGTTTGTTAGTCCTGGGTATCAGGCTTGATGGCCTTGATGAAATCTGGTCGGAACCCAGTCCAGAACGATGCGTCCATGTAAATGGATGCCTTGATGTCGTTCATCAATCGATGGTTCTTGACGAGAACGACTGGGGCAGCCTGTGCGCCGAGCGTTTGGGTGACGAACTCATACGCAGTCTTGTAGCGCTGATCCGTCAGGCGGATTTCTTCGTTCTCAAGGTTCATCTCGTGGAAATCGATGTTGTTCTTGTGCAGCAGTCGCTTGGTCTGGTCGCACTGGACGCACCTGGACTTGGTGAAAATGATGACATCATGGTCGATGGTGGCATCGAGCAAGTCATTGTTTGCGGGACTGGTGGTATCAGTCATAGGTTGTATCTCCTTACGTTGTTCTTACGTTGGTTGGTTATTGAGCTCTAGCAGCTCGTTGATAATGTTGTCGACCTCTTGTCGAGAATAGGCCGTGTACACACGCGCACCACTACGGCGCATATGCGTTATGACTCGGATCTGTTGGCGTCGTAGCGAGCCGTTGTCGCTCTTCGTTTCAACGAAACAGGTGGTGGCCGGGGTGACAATGATCTGATCAGGGACACCTCGCATACCGGGGGAGGTGAACTTTGCAGTCCACCACCCCCGGCGTCGACATTCATCGACAAGGTAGCCCTCAACGTAGTGTTCAGGGCACCCCATTGGCGATGACTTCCTGCTTATGCGTTGCGTGCCAACGGATACGGGCTCTGTCTGACGTGAGGGGGTCAGACATGATTCCGCATGAACACTTGGCACGACCCTTGACGTTTGTCTGATCGTCTGGGCCCACTTCAGGGAAGATCCGATCACCCCATTTGGTGAACGGCTTCCCCTCTGCGATGAGGGTGTGCCCTCGGACACGTACTTGCTTAGGCATCGTTGTACTCCCTTCTGTTGTTTTTCTGGTGTCACTCTTGTTCTGGGATCGTATTCATCCAGTTGGATTCATACGCATCACAGAACATCTGGGCATAGTTGTCCAGATCTAGTTGCTCAATGAGAGCGCGGCGCTGATCCTCGCTCAGACACATGAGATCCTCGTTGAGAACCATCATGTGCCAGGTAGGCTCGATACCGGTGATCTTGCGGATAGAAATATCCTGATCAACCGGAGCCTGCTGGATGCTGTACTGATGCGCAGTCATTGCATCTGGCGCATAGCCGTTAGCGATCATGATCGCATTGGCGGTTGCGTCAGTGCGCACCACGGGAGCGTCGCCGCGCTTCTTGCGCGACTGGGCCACTGTGGCGTTGACTTTCCATGCACCGGCTGCACGCAAAGAGACTGCGCCCTCGGTGCCCGGCTTGACGACGAACACCCGGTTGTAGTGCTGGAGCGCTCGCGGGTTGCGAGCTGCCAGCTCAGGAGAATCCTCCTGATCCACAGGGATGGGATCTGCCGCGTAGTGGAACGTGAGCATACCAGGAGAGGCTGCGATGACGTTCTGGAAGAGTAGCAACGCTTCCACGCTGTCTTCCTGATGCGCGATCGCCGTCATGATGTCTCGCGCAGTATCTGGGTCAACTGGCTTGTTGATGAGCTCAGGGTTCGTCACCGCGATAGCTCGTAGATACACCGCCATTGCTCGATCGAGAGCAGCGGGGTGCGCCAATGAGTTCGTGGGTGATGGCTTACGCCAACATGCCAGAGATGAGCCGGATGCGCTGAGAATCTTCGCATCCTGAGGCTTCGCAGTACCGTCTTCATAGGCAGGTGGCACAGCCAACTCGATACGGTTGTTCGAGTCCTTGGAGACCAGAAGGAGCTCTTCGGGTTCGATCAAGACATGGATGCGCTCAGACTGCTCATCGAGCACCCTGTTATTCGTCTCTAGGTCAATGTCCGCTGAGTACAGACCATCGGTGTTCGTCGAGATGATGCGAGCGCCCTCAAGAGTCTGAGCCTGTCCGATCATCCAGGAGAACAACTGGCCGATCAATCGCATGGAGATGATCATGTTGTTCATGCGAATGGGTGAGCCTTCGAACTCAGTGTCACCTGCACCCGAAGCGCTGTTGAGCAGTAGCTTGACACCGCTCCGTTTGGAGCTGAACATGTCTCGCTCATCAGCTGTGATGGAGGGATCCTTCATCAGCTGACCGAATCGTTCTTTGTCGAGGTAGAGCTTGCCGTAACGGTCCTCACCCAACGCCTCGTTGTAGAACGCGGAGAGGTTGGTGAGCAGCAAGGGGTAGTACGACGAGAAGTCCTCGTGGACGGCCTTCGCGACCGATGTCATGGCGTACTTGGGATCAAGCTTGGTCGACCCGTCGCCACGCTTGACGAAGAGCTCCTTGTTGCGTACCGGTTTGAAGAACGCACCTCGCTCCGGCTTGGGCGACGACTTGCTCATCAAGACCTGTTGCCAGGGGATGACCTGACTGTTTGGCAGGGTGACGCGGATGCTCTTGCGGATGGCCATGGCTTGTTCTGGTTCAGCGAGATCACGAACATGGAGCGTGTCGATGACTGCATCGATGAGATCGCGTAGAGCGTTAGCTTCAGCGTTGTGATCCTCGAAGAGAATCATGTTGGCCTCAGCTCCGTGGATACCACCTGTCGAGAACGTCGCAAAACACGATGTTGGCGTACCGTCCGCTCGGAAGTAGGGAACGTTGGTGGCCCGCTTGGGGATTTCATTAAGCCGGTAGGCTCCGATGACCCCATCGCCGTCGACATTGTTACAGTCTGGGTCCAGACTGTAATCTTCCGCGTATGCCTTGGATCCGTTGAAGTTCTTTCCACGAATACTTGCGTAATATTCGTAGACTTCATTGAAAGCAGCGCGAGCGCGGTTGTCTTCGATGTTCTCGTAGAAGAAGCTCTTGGCCAGTTCGAGAACGTCGAACTGTTCGATACCCAGTTCCTGGGCACGCTGCTTGGATGGATACATGAACGACACCGTTTTGATGTCCTTCAGCCTCTCGTAGGGCGCGAGAACGCGCGCAACGAACTTGGCTGAGGTGGAGTCAGGGGTGAGGCGATCGCGCCTGACGCGGCCTGGGCGACAGTCTGGCTTTGACTTGGAACCGTCGACAGCCTGATAGACAGTCTCGGGATAGTCGACCATGAGCGCATGCTTGAGGTCGAAACCACCTGAGTACGTCGGGTGATCAGCGAGGTATGCCAGGTTGACGACATCGCTCACGTTGTAAGCGATGAGCTCAACGAGATCATCGATTGTCTCGATGATCGAGTCATGCTTCAATCGATCAGATTCGAGGATCTGATAACCCAGCATGCCGAGTAGGCGCTTGAGACCCACACGTTGCTGCTTCTCATTGAAGCGTGCGATGTCGAGGTGTCGACCCGAATGCAGCATGGCTCGCCTGACCTTGTTGGCAGTTCCGTCCCAGCCCTTACCGTTAGCAACAGTAGAAGAGGTGAGGTACGACGGCATCTGACGGATGTACTCATCCGTGAAGAGCGCGTCGTTGTGTCGACGGATCTCAGCGGCAGTGACAGGTGTGGTGCGCTGGAACGCAAGCTTGCATGTGTCCATCATCTCTTCGTAGATACGACGTTTCTCATCGTCTGTCGAGGCGAGCATGGCACGCTCACGGGCCTGGCGGACAGGCTCTTGAATGCTTTCCATGACGCTTGCGAGATAGATGGCCATGAGGGTCGTATCGTAGTTGGCGGAGTTGTAGCCACACACGAACGGATGAGTCTCAGGATCGTAGTTCGGATCTGTGTCACACACAGGTCGATACTCTCGCAGGTACGTGCTCTGGGAACGTGGGTCGTTCACAGAAGCTGCATCGCTGAGCCCAATGATGTGAGCCAGAGTGTGGTTGGCTTGCCACGTACTTAGGTTATGCAACCGTAGGATGGGGTTTTCGTCTGGCTTCCACAGGCGAGCCCATGCTGGATTGCGCTTGAGGATAGCCATGAGCACCGTGTGGTGGTCCAGGTCGTGTTGACGCAGTGCATCACCGACGGGAGTGCCCACGTCGACAAGATAGAACACGTCGAGAGCACGGGTTTCTCGGTCGAAGAAAGCGACAGTGAAGACGTTGGTGAGTGACTCGATGTCCCAAAAGACAAAGCGAGCCTTTTTATAGGTGGTTCGCTTCATATGAGCTACCCCCTTTCGTTGTGATATGTCGTTCAGAAGAGCGTCTCTAGCTGAGGTGGCTCATACGGGATGTAGTTCTCGATGTAGTGCTTGGCGGCACTTTCGGGATCATCGGTGTAGATGCCGCACAGTGTGTCGTAATCGGGGTGATCGGGCGATACGACCCACACGTCACCACGCGCCCATGCGGCAAAGGTGTCGATGTGGCTACGAGCTGAACCGTAACCCTCCTTGACTGCTGCGATGACAGTGAACCAGCTGGATTGGCTGATGTGAACTGTCATCATCTCGATGTCATATGAGGGATGATCGGGTTTGGTGTTATGGATCCATCCCTCCAACCACTCGGACGAGATGCCGCTTGGATCATCGATGTCATGTTTCTCCATGACTTGAAGAAGATCGTTGATGACCGGGTTGTCATTGTAGTCATTGATGTCGTCGGTTCGCGTGTTGCGATCGGCGTTGATGACAACGAGAGCTGCCTCTTCGTGGGTAAGCCACGATCTGGGGTCTTCGGCGTCAGTGTCCTGGTAGACGGTGTAGTTGACGCCGTTGGGATCTGTGTACACGTCGTCCTGACGAATGTATCCAGCGTGGGTGGTGTGTTCCAGAATCATTGGGGATCCTTTCTGAACACCTGGGGGGAATTGCGGTGTTCACGGTGGAATAAATGGATCACGACCCCTGACTCGTCCCGGTTTGTATGTGGGGGAGCAGGGGTCGTGTGTCTGAATGGTTAGCTCACAGCATTAGCGCTGTTTGGATCGTCTTGACCGTCATCTGTTGATCCAGTAGAACCTATCGATGATGCAGCCGTGGCTCGCAGGAGTCCTCGCGTGGAGATCGGCATGTTGTGAGGGATACCGATCTTGCGCATAGAGCCTCCGGCTGGTTGGATGTCGATCCAATCGTGGAGATCGTACTCGACAGCCAGTGGTTCATCACCGACAATGCGGTTCTTGGTGCGCACAGCGGTTGGTGTGACGATCCAGTTCTTACCTTCATCGGGCGTGTCTTGTAGCACAAGTGTCAAATGTTTGACGAACTTGTTATAGCCCAGTGGTGGGTTAGACGGCTGGTCTTTGACAAGCCACGCGCGATAGAGTGCGTAGAGGAATCGCCACGGAAGTAGATCCCAGATCATACGATCGAGGAACTCTTCGACAAACGCTCGGACGGGGTCGTTCTCGATCTTGTACTGATGGAGCGCCATTTTGACGGCAGCAGGCTCAGACAGTTCGTAGAAGCTGCCGCTCAGCACACGGTGGAGGACGTATTCCAACACTTCGGTGCGGTGCATGTAGTCCTGCTTGATGTACTTGCGCTCAGCACCCGTGAATGACTTGTTGAACGGGATGATGAGCTGCCGACGATAGAGCGACCCAGACTTGTCTCGGAACCGGGGCGTGTCGTTCACGCACTGCACCATGAAGCCTCGGAACTGGTACGCGATAGGGGTCTTATTCTTGCGGTTAATCAAGATGATGTCATTTGTAATGACGGCCTTGAGATTTGCCGCTTTATCAACGTACTCACCAACGTCGTTCTCATCGACAAGGACGGCATTCGTTCGGATCAAGGGTTCCAGATGGAAGTCCTTGCCGAAGTCTGCAACGGAGATGGATGTCCATGCTCGCTCACCGCACAGGTTACGCATGAGCGTCAGAAGTGTGCCCTTACCGTTGTTACCAACTTCGGAGAGAAGCCATGCCGTCTTATCCCACGAAACATTTGGCCTGATGATGGCCGACATGATCTCCCACAGGAGGTTGACGATCTCGGGATCGTCGTTGAGGTCGGCCATCCATGACTCGATGTCCCAGTCGGTGCCGTCTGCATCGTTATGAATGACGGGGTTGACTGGGTTGTCTTTGTAGTTGATTGCAGACTTTGCCGTGAAGACGATCTCAGGCGTGAATGGCAACAGCTGCTTCGTTTTGTAGTCGAAGATACCGTTGTTCACAGCCACGAGATCACGATTGGTACTAACCATGACGCGGGGTGCGTTGTCGGCCATTGTGTCCATCACTTGGTCAAGTTCTTTAGACGAAATCGAGTAGTTGTACTCACGGGCAAGTACTCGGATAGAGACTTCATCGGTGACGTAAATGCCGGTATCTGGACCGTGGTCCATATACACGGCAAGCACGTCGTAGTTGGGGTCCGTGTTCTTATCCGAAAGCATGATACGAACGATTCGATTTCGTTTGAGCATGCAGTCAGCGATCACTGCCGGTGGAAGTGTGCGTAGTGTCTGGTAGACGCGCGTACCTTTGAGGCCATAGTTCACGTTTTCTGCGATCAACCGGTTGTTGATGCGGTTGAGTAGTTGGAACTCAACGTCTTGTGCGCCCAGGGCTTCCTGGTTTTGCGTTGCAAAAAATAGCTCGACCTCATCAGAGATCAGCTGGTTGACTGGGGGCAGCATGACCTGACTAGGCTTCGTCTGCTGCTGAGCGGGTGCAGTAGAGGGGTTGTTTGTCGTCATTGAAACCACATCCTCGTCATGTTGGATGCGGCGTTAGTGGAGTGCAGCATGTGGGACCTTCTTTCAATTCTAAGGGGCACGAGCGGTGGGACTGCCGCGTATGTGGGATACGCAGAAGTTACTCGTACGCCAGAGGAATCATACGTTATGTGGGGTTACCGCGCAAGCTGCGCACGGTGGTAGGGACCATGTTACCGGTCGCCATGTTCTGTTGTCTCTCGGCGCGCGACAGCGCGTTCTCAGGAGAGACTGCACAGAGGCGGGGGCACATGCGCTAGATGCGTCTGAGAGGCTCTGAAATGACATCAATGCGCCCAAGTGCCGATCTTTATCTCCCAGGGCCGTAGAGACGCTCCTGGGGGCCTTCTCGGGGATAGTGAGCATCTTCAGCGGAGCGCATTGCTCATGAGGGTGGGTTGGTGGATGTCGTGAGAGGGGTTTTGTAGCAGGCGTAGCAGTTTTTCTTCCCAATGTAGCGGATTTAGAAAAATATCTGCTACAGGGTTTTTCGGCGGTATTACACGAGAAAGTACTTATTGAGAATTACTTTTAATAAATATCTGCTACATATATAACCGTTGGTATTTCAAGGAAAAACTAGATTTGTAGCAGATGTAGCAGGTATTTTCCTCGTGATGCGCACACGCACGCGTGATACCTTGAGAAGCTGCCTCTGTCAACTCTGAGAATCGATGTATTCCGTATCCTGGGATGATCGCTTGACTGTATTTCAAGATGCGTGTATCACGCGCACATACGCGCATGCGCACCTGAAGACTTGGGTTAAAAAAGCCGCTACAAGTGCTACAAGTGGTACTTTTTGTTGCAATGATGCGCGAAAGTGCCGTAGCAGCCATTTTTAGCGTTGTAACAACCTTTTGCTACGGGTGTTGTTTGGCTTGATATTCCAGGGAAAACAGGGTTGTCGTATGTAGCGGTTTTTGTTGCAACATCTGCTACAGCTTGCTTTTCAGCTGTGCGTTGGTGATCGGGACCACAGTTGGCTGGGCTGTCGTTTTTCAATATATGTCGGAGATCACAATCGGCCTCATTGTCTGTATGACCTTTGGTGTTGCACGTGTGCGTGATGTTTGTGTATGATGTCGTCGACAGGTTGATTCGGGTTCGTGGAACGCACCTCTAAGATCTGGGACGATGTGGGACCGCACAACGTGAGACGAACGGGAGCTGGTGGGACGGCTCCCGTTCGTGTTTTTGGGGAGAAGTCGCGGCAAGATAAAACAGGGGCCATCCGGTGAGGATGGCCCCTGTTCTTTTCGCGAAAGGATCGCTTTTCACGATCCCGAGTCTGTGTGTTCTGTGGGTCTACGGTGATGTCATGCTGCCTGAGTACGCGCATGGTACTTTGCCTGCTGCTTAGCTTGCTTCTTAGCACGGTGCTTGGCGGGGTTCCACCGTAGAGAATGGTGGTCTGCGAGTCGTTCACGTTGAGCCTTCTGCTCCGCGAGGAACTCAGCTCGGGTGAGTCCTCCGTAGTTCTGGCACTGACGCCACAGCTCGAACTCCAAGGAAGATGTGTCAGGCAGTGCGTAGATGAACTCAGCCGCGTACACGCGAGCCCGCTTCAGGAAGACGATGCGCTCGCGGATGAGAACGCCGCGACGATCGCGGATTCGCCTCTTGGTCTCCCGGTACTGCCAGTTGTCCAGGAGATCCTGCTTTGTTTCGCTGGGCAGGCGGTTGTACACCACGTGCCGCAGGATTGCGCCAGGGGTACCATCGAATCCTGTAATACCTTCTCCGGGCTTCGGAGGATCCCATGGACCGAGATCCTTCGGCAGATGCGGAATGACGATGTTCTGCTTGTTGTCGTACATGAGACCACGTTGGATAATCATGGTGATCCTCCTTTCTGAAAGCTTTAGTTCTGAAAGATTTGAAGAAACTTGTTTCTTCATTCCAATCCCCGGTTCGTACCGTGTACGAACCGGGAGGTGTGACGGGGGTACTCCACCCACCGTCACACCTCCCATGTATCTCCATCAACGCTCTTCGATCAACTGATTCACTCGGCACTTTGCCTGGATGCGTGGAATGCACATCCAGAGGCCGAGCGTGATGACAACGAGCGATGCAGCTGCGACAGCATCCAGGTTCCTGACTTGGACGCTTGGTAGCAACAATGCTGTTGCGTTGAACAGCATGTGCATGCTGATGCACGCAAGGAGATTGTGCGTTCTCTCGTACAGATACCCGAGGGCAATACCCAGTGGGATTGTGAGGACGATCTGTACGATGTTGCCGTGCAGCATAGCGAACAGTAGCGCCGTGACCACGATCGTTGATGTCACCGATAGCTTGCGCCTGAGGACCGGGTAGATGAATCCTCGCATGAGAGACTCTTCACCGATCGGTGCGATGATGAGACTCATGATGACAATGGCGATAGCCGGTGTCGTTTCACTGAGTTTCTGCATGGGCGATGGTTGATTCAACGATTGCTTGACCCACAGGGCGAGAACGGTTGAGCCGAGAGTCATCACGACGGTGATAACGGGCATCATCACGCATTCCACGGTCGGAATGCGCTGCTTTTTGATCATCGGATGTGCGCCGTTACGTCGTCTCCAGAAGATGACGCACGTTGCTGCGAATGCGTTGGTGTAAGCGACGGTGAATACCGGTTTTCCAACGATCGTGTGGACGAGTGCCATGACTCCCGCGTATGCGAAGATGGACATAAAAGCCATGACCACGAGACCTGTTCGGCTTTCTCGGCTTTTTCGTGTACCCTCCCACATCTCGTAGATGGACTTTTTGATTGCGACGATCATGGTGTCCTTTCTTGTTCTTGTTCTCCGTGTGTTGGTTGCTCCACTTCATGATCGACGATCCCTTGCAGGGTGGTGCGTCCGGCAAAGGTGTTGAGGCCCAACGCCACCCTGAGGCGGCACATCATGTCTGCCCCGTCGACGCTGTTTTTCCGCTCAGTGAGATGAGGTGCGAGATCCGATCGGTTCCACCACAGTAGCGCAACACCTTCAGGCGTGATTATCTTCAGGTGCTGCTTGTGGTCCCCCATCGTGTGGATCGAGCACATCGAGAGGTTGATGACCACATCAACAGGCGGGGCTGGGAACCCGTGCCCGAATGGGGCGAGCTCTTTCACCTTGTCCATGTATTGCGTGATCGCTCGAATCTCATCGAGTGGTGCGTCCGCATCTGGGGCTGTTCCCAACACGAGAGCTGCTGGATCGGAATGGATGAGCACGCCTGTCTGGGCGATGACAGCATCACGCTGCTGCGGCACAAGGGTGGTCAGTGCGTCATAGAGTTGCTGGGGTGAGCGTGCGCGCACGCCACAAGCGAACTCATGACCTTGTGCACTGATTGTTGGATCTTGCAACGATGAGAGTTGCTCGATGACAGGGAACCATGTGGGGGAGCGCATGGAACCAGAGCACGATCCGTCCGGGTGGATGCGAACGACTGCAACAGGGTGTCCGTGCATGAGCATGAGGTTCTGAGCAATGAGGCCCAGCATGCCTGGTAGCGCATCCGTGGGGAACACGTACGGTGCCCATGGCTGATCTGTATCCATGATGGAAGCGAGGATCTCACGGACTTGGTTCTTCCTTTGCACGTTGTACTCAACGAGACGTTGTGCTGCCTCCTGTTGCTCATCGAGAGTGTCAGCCGTGAAGACTGCGAACCCTGTTCGGTAGTCTCCGTCGACACGCCTGGTGGCATTGAATGCCGGAGCCACTGAGAACCCATAGAGCTGCTCGTCGACTCGATCGTGCGTTGTGCCTAGCTCTTGTAGGAGCAGGTACATGCCTTCGAATGCTCGCATGTACACCGGATGGTGATTCTGCGAGCGCAGCATGGCCAGTAGCGTGGGTGTTCGATCGATGGAGATGTCAACATCATCGAACTCGTCTGGCTCTTCGTACTTGGACTTCACGCGCTTGTATGTGGGTCCGGGCTCAGGGGTAGGAACGAGTAGTCTGGTGAACATGAGAGCTTCGCGCACGAGGTTTCTGTTCTCGTACACAAGACTCATCACGTCCGCTACGGTTCCGATGCCTGCGAAGACTTTGAGCCACGTGATGGCAGAGAGCTTGTCGGGGTGGTAGAGCGATGCGTATCGTTCCACCACTTGGTACGCCACGTGCGCCCCACAGATCTCTCTGTTGGGATACGTCTCGTCGATCCTGTTGGGGTTGACGAGGATATGCGCAAGCGACTTGCTCTCTTCCACGTGGTGATCGGTTACAAGCGTGATGAGACCGATGTTGTCTGCGTAGGCAAGAGCATCGCGGCTGTTGGTTCCAGCATCGCAGGTGATGACAGCCTCCGTGTTGGGGAACTGCTGCTTGACTGTGCCGATGACCGATGGTTGGATCTCGTGTCCGAGGTGGTAGTCGGGGACATGGAGATTGGTGGTGAGGCCAATCTCGTTGAGCCCCGCGTAGAGAATCATGCCCGCGCAGATACCGTCTGTGTCGAAGTCTGGTACGACGGTGATCTCTTTGTCGGTCGATCGCAGGATCTCCAGTGCCATCACCATCCGATCAATGTCCTTGAGCAAGGGATGCTGGGCATCGTTGATGCTCTTCAGGTACTGATCGGTCCACCCCATCCTTTCTCGGACACGGTTGAATAGTTCTAGGCCACTGATCTCGAACATTGATTCATCGATGTCGAGAGGGGGTGGAGCTGTTTTGGATTCCATGTGGTAGTAACTCCTTTCGTTGGTCTTGTGGCTGTGTTTTGTTGATGAGGCATAGTTCTTACGGGATATGCGTTTCCATGCGATGTGCGATCAGCCATATAATGCCATCGAGGGTAACGTTGAATAATATCCATCCGATGGCGTAGTTGATAGCGGCTCGGTCGTTTGGGTCAATGAGTGTGTCGTTTTCTTGCGCATCGTTGTCGTGTGACTTGTCTCTTGCTTCGAAAAATACCCATGTGAGGTATAGCGATAAGATCCACATCAGTCCACACATTGTAACGAAGAAGATATGTGGAAACTTGAGGCCTAGCCAAGTTGCACCAAATAATAGAAGGTAGATGACTATGGCTATCATGATGACGTTTACTATGTCTGCGATTCTTGAGGTAATGGCGTGAGCCCAATATGCAGCGCCTTTGACATAAGTTTCGTTTTCTTGTTCTGCATTTAGTCGTTTGGTGATGTTCTTCTTGGAAATGACTGTTATGAGGTTTGTAGCTATTGCTACAGCAACGAATGTCACTGTCAGCCATAACGGTGGTGTGTATGGGAGCATCGGTTGTTTCTTTTCTATGCTTTTGTGTCTAGAGGGGAGTGCTTTGATACCAAAGCCCCGTAGCGGGTTAAGAACCACGTTACGGGGCTTTTTGTGATCGTCAGATCAGCAGACGGTGCGGCCTTCAATGACCACGCAACCGGGGCGATCTGCCTGTCCGGGGCCGAAGTCAATACGACCATCCGAAGAACCCGAGCCAGAGTTGTTGGCCGGAGGTGCCGGAGCAGGGGCAGGCGGGTTGTAGGCAGGTGGCGTGTACGAGGATCCACCGGAGTAGGACGAGCCGTTGTTGCTGTTACCAGGGTTGCTGCCGCTAGAGTACGACGGCGCAGAAGCAGAGCCGGAGCCCTGATCAGTACCGGCGTTGTCAGATGGCGCAGGGGCAGCGCTACCGGCCTTCGCGGCCTGGTACGCGGTGACAGCATCCTTGAGAGTCGCCTGGGAGGTCTCCACCTCGTCGGCCTTGGCATTGATAGCCTTCGCCTTCTCGATGGAGGCCACAGCCTCGTCGTAGGTCGTGACAGTCACTGTGTTGGAGAGCGAGTGGGACTCGGTTTCCACAGCCTTGAGAGCTTCGTATGTGGCCTTGACGGTTGCATCGGATTCCATGCTCGGGTCAGCCTCAACAGCAGCGATCTGCTCGGATGCGTTCTGCTGAGCGGTTGCGAGCTTGGACTTGGCTTCGTCCATGAGGGTGTTAGCCTCGTCGGTCGCCTTCGTCAGACGGTACGCATCACGGGTCTCGATGAACGACTTCGTCTGATCGTCGATGGCCTTGATGGCCTGGTCGATGCCGGTGTTGTTCTGGTTCTGCTTGGCGTTGGGGCACTTGCCGTCAGCCGGGGTGGCGTCGGTATCCTTGGCAGACTTGGCGGTGTCGATAGCCTTGCTAAGATCTCGGATTGCGCTCTGGCCCTCCGTGGACAGAGGGAAGCCGTCGGTGTGCTCCAGTCGGGTGCCCTCTCCTGGCTTCAGGGAGGCATCGACCGTAGCCAGTGCGTCTTGAGCAGCCTTGATGGACTGGTCTAGCTGCGTCTTCTTGTTCGCGACGACCTCCTGGTAGGCCACGCAGTTCTTCGCGTCCTTGTCGTGCTGGAATTGCGAATGCAGAACCCCAGCAGCGATGCTCGCGAGAACGAGGATCGCAACGATTGCCGCAGCGATGATCTTGTTGCGCTTCGACCACTTACGTGGGTCGAGCTTCTCGGTATTGATAGTCATTGTGTTTCTCCTTGATGATGGTGTTGTTTGTACTGTTGGTGTGGCCACATGGGCACCATCATCAAGGGTATGACTAGGCGTCCATAGTGTTGGCCTCAGAGGTGAGGTTGGCGTACGACGGAGTCGCAATGACTCGAATGTACGTATCAGGATCGACGCTGGAGCGCACAATCCTGTATTCGGGCGGGAGCATGAGTCCGATGGCGGGATTGCCATGGACACGCTGATCGTTCTCATCGGTACGCAGGATTTCAGCCTGTGTGCGGACCAAAATGTTGGTCTCGTCCGGGAGTAGCGCAATACCCTCTTCCGGTTGGATTGCGATGTGTTCCACGGCTGGGACCATGACGGTCAGAGAGGTGTTTTCATTGACGAAGGTATTGAGAAGATCTTCGTCGTCGACGAGCTCAGTGTTGTAGTTGTTGCGCTTGAGCCAACCATTGAGGTAGGCGCTGTTCGTGATGATGTTGACCTCAACATCGGGGATGTCGACGAGAAGACTGATGTCATCTGTTTCGTCGATCGATCGCGCATTGTCATCAGCGAAGTTTGGCAGAAGCGCGAGCTTCGTCTGCGCAATCGCCTCTGCCACAGTCTCACCCAGTTGGAACGTCTGGGTGGTTTCTTCTGTGACGATCGCGATTGTGATCGTGGGATTGTCTTGGGTCATAGATGGCTCCTGTCTGTCGTTTTTCATGGTTCTTATCTGGCCATGTATTGGCCACGATAAGACTCTTTTCAACTGCTCGGCTCGCCAGCGGCGAGCTGATCTGTTGCGACGAAATCATTGCAGGAATCATTTCATTTCAAAAATGATTTCCATCTTTCGATGAAAAGCCCGGTGCCACCTGCGGTGGCACTCGATGTATCGGAGCATGTGGAACAGACAGCCCGAGGCAGGGGTGGGTCGTTCCACATGCGATCTAGCGATCCTTACTGATCCGACTGATTATGCGCTGCGTGCTGAGACTTATGAGAGTCTCAGTGAGATGGGTTTGCGCCATGTCGGATGGAATCTTTGTTTATTACTGCTTGCTGTTGCTTGTATGGGGTTGTTGCGACCTACTGTGCATTCTGTTTGTTATGTGTGGGTCGTATAGTGTGTGCATATTTGTTTGCACACTAGATGTTAATAACCTCATGAGCAGTGTTGGTACGGGGTGTATCCACCTCTGTATTTCCAGTCACTGTATTTCCTGTGATGGAACCTGTGGTGACCGTAGTGACACTCGGTACAGCCTGTGGATGTACGGTTACCAAATCCTGTTGCTCTCTATTGTGTGTAACTCTTACGTTTTTGCGCGAAGCATCAAAAACGTAAGAGTTAGGTGACGAGCAGCAGGTGTTTCTTAGGGTCTGAGTGATGAGACCGTGAATCGTATATGTTGATGAGGCAGGTGTGATCTTATTTTGTGCCTCCCTCAGCGACATATACGACCAAGGTGGTTTGTAGTCATCGATTTGTGGATCGTAGATCAGGGTCGATGATTTGTTTCCCATCGCCTTGGGACACGGGACTCATCGCGAAGACCCGATGGCACAGATGCATCAACAATGCGTCTGTGCCGTGTTTCAAGCGTCTGGAACAGACGCGCAGAGGGCACCCGAGACAGCCCCAGTGGGGCTGTGGAGGGCAAGCCTGTGAAGCGACAGCGTAACAGGCGCAGTAAGAGCCCCAAGGAGCAACGCGACGCAGGGGTGAGGTGACACCCGCAGCGTAGCGAGGACGGTCACCGAAGGGCTGTCGGCTATGCCGACCGAAGGAGTACGCGTAGCGTACGACTGAGCCAGCCCCTCTTATGCCCTTTTTTACCTGATCCACCGCCAGCGACCATTAGGGAGCGTAAGGTGGGCAAAGTGGCGCAACGAAGGGGAAAACAGGCGGTACCACCCCCGGTGGGACCACGGGTCGTTGAGGCGGTACCGCCTCCGAGACGTGGTACCACGGGTGCCTGTTTTCCCTGTTAAGACGGGGTTTAGGTGAGACCATGGTCCGAGCTTGCTTGGCACCGTGGTCTCACCATGCGGCACAGCCGCCGTTAACAGAGTGACGAACCGAGCGAGCGCAGGTTTGGCACACTGTTGTGACCCCCGTCTTGCCGGGTCGTGAAACGGCCCGTTAGCGCCGTCAAGGAGCACAGTGTAACTGGGCTCCGTTGACATTCTGTCAGGCCCTGAGACAGGCTGTTCTGGCCCGTTATCGGGACATGGCAGACTGGCTGAGGGCCGTTTGTTTCTGTGCTCTTCAGACATTGAGACAGCAGCTGTTGCAGCAGCTGCTGGGGAGTACACCAGATGACGTGGCATCTGGTGTTTGAGAACGCTGTTTCAATACCTGTTAGAAGAGCGCAGAAACATGTGGGCGAAGCCTCCATTAACAGTCCACCGGATAACGCGCCATTGGCTGATACACATGCGTTTGAGCAGGTGAATCAGCCAATGTTTCAGAGCGCTTATGTTGAGTTATCCGGTGGCATATTCCAGCCACATGTCACAGGGCTGTTACAACGCTGTTTTCGAAGCAGTGGAGAGCCCTGTTACATGTGTGAAAACCCTGTTGTTACGCAGTTGTTGTATGGCTGCTTATTCCCCATCTGAGACTATCTCTCTTTTGATTGTGTCTCAGATGGTGGTACAACAGATAAAACAGAACGTGAATCACCACATGTGACAGCCTGTGTATAAACGCTTGCGTAGCAGCGTTGTGGATGTGGTGTGCAGCAGCGTTGTATTTGCTTTTTTGCCTAGAGGCTGAGAACCCATTTATCTGTGCCTCGTATCAACGCTCTAAAACAGCCTAGTAACATGCGCTGTAGCGCTGTTGTGAGCCGCGCTGTTGCAATCAGTCGATACAGCCTAAATAAACGTCGTGATGCATGGTTATGCGTGTCTGTGACAGCCTTTAGCCCCGGTTGATGACTGCGTGAATGCGCAGCTGCAACCGGGGCTGTGATGCAGCATGGCTGCGTATCTGGCTGCGCTAAGACATCTGTTGCTGGCGCAATGGTGACCAGATAATGGCCAATGAAAGACCAATAAACGGTCAATGGTGACCAGTTTGGAGCCAGATAAGCGCCAGAGGCAGCAGCAGGTCTTTATCTGGTCCAATGATGGCCAGATAAAGGCGCTTTGATGGCAGCACTATGGCCAGTGGTACTCCATGGTCGTTATCGGGTTCTTTGTTGGCCTTATAACGGCCCATTATTAGACCATGTAAGAGCCAGGGGACAGCCTGGATCAATGACGGGCTAATAATGGCGCTTTGTTGGGCTGATGTATGGCGCAATGGTGACCACAGTGTGGTTCTTTCCGGGTCAGGAAAAGCCTGGTAGATGCTGGCGCAATGGTGGCCATGAAAGCGCCAGCGGTTAAGACAGCACTGCCAGCGCTGAATGAAAGACCCCCGGACACAGGAGCCTGTGTCCGGGGGTTTGCGCGGCTGTTGTTGTCCTGCTGTTGCGGTCAACATGTATGTGATTTCTGCTTCGGTTGCACGGCATAATACGGTATAATGCCGTGGGCCTACATGCGCTGACTGTCTGCTCAGTTTTAGTATGTAGATGCCAATGATCATGATCAATTACTAGACCGATACAACAAGAGAGTGAGGTGTGATCTCTATGAAGATCCCTCGTCAATCCGCCCGATCTCAGCGATCTGGCTTGAGCAAGCTGCCCGTGATGGCAGCTCTGACTGTAGCGATGGGCGCATCTGTTGCAGTACTACCTACTTCTGCTGCAACTGCCGCGCCTACCAGCACAGAAAGCGCTGCAAGCACTGCGAGCACTACGTCGGGCCTGCCCTCGTCTGTAGCCAGTGGCTACAAGATGACGTGGCACGACGAGTTCGACGGCAACAAGCTCGATACCACGAAGTGGGGCTATCAGTATGGCTGCTTTGATCCTGCGCAGCGATCGCAGGTGAACTACACGGATAGCCCTGAGAACGTCTCTGTTCGAGATGGCTATCTGAACCTGACGGCCAGGTACTCCCCCACGAAGACCAAGTGGGACGGTACGCAGATCCCACGCACCTGCAAGGATGGTAGTACTACCTACGATGCCCCGTTCACGTCGGGCATGATCACCACAAAGACGAAGGACGGCAAGGTGCTGTATGCCGCGCCGGGCACTGGTTTCTACGCCGAGGCGCGTATCAAGCTTCCGACCGCGCGTTCGTCTTGGTCCTCTTTCTGGGGGACCGGTACCAAGGGCGGCTGGCCCGGTAACGGTGAGATCGATGTGTTCGAGAGCAAGGGCTACGACCCGAGCTTCTTGATGAGCAACATCCATACCCCCAGGGTCGGCAACCCCAAGAAGACCACCCAGCACCAGGGCATGATGAAGGGCGACACCGCCACGTCTCAGACTGAGTTCCATACCTACGGTGTCTTGAAGACAAGCGATGCCATCGAATTCTACTTCGATGGGAACATGACGCACCGCGTGAAGATGCAGGATATGAAGGGCGCGAGCAACCCCTTCGCGGATCCAGAGAACGATCTGGTGCTGAAGCTGAACCAGATGGTGGGCGGCAGCTACTTGGCCAAGCACGACAACTGGTCTGATAAGACCTTTGTCGATGCGAGCAAGTACGCGGATGACTACAAGAGTGCGGATGGCGCGGGTTCGACCATGTATGTCGACTACGTGCGCGTGTACGAGCCGAAAACCCAGGCAGATCAGCCTGTTGAGCCCGAGCCTACTCCTGCGCAGCCTGAGCAACCGACTCCGACTCCTGCTCCCGAGCAGCCAGCGCAGCCCGAGCCAACTCCAGCTCCTTCTGAGCCTGCCCAGCCTCAGCCCGCTCCTGTGCCGACCCCTGCTCCTGAGCAGCCGAAGCCTGTGACTCCGGCACCTGCGAAGCCCACCCCTGCGCAGCCGGTTCCGGCCAAGCCCACTCCGGCCAAGCCCACTCCGGCCAAGCCCACTCCGGCCAAGCCCCAACCAGCACAGCCTGTTCCGTCTCAGCCTTCTGATAACCAGGTAGACCAGAACAGCCAGCAGTCCGGTCAGGCAGAGCAGAGCAAGCAGACTAAGCCAGAGCAGCCCAAGAAGTCCAAGAAGCCCAGCGCCGATCGTTTGGCGAACACGGGTATGACCTCGTGGTATCGCCCGGTCGTTGTCATGTGGCGAAGCTTCTGTGGCTGGATCACCAGCTGGTGGTTCTGGTGACAGATTGATCCGGTGAGCCACATAAGCTCAGTGCCCCAAGAATAAGCACCGAAAAAGAAAGCCCCTGCGGGCGTCAACGCTGGTAACAGCGAAGACCCGCAGGGGCTTTCAGGGTTTAGAGAGAGGCAAGGTGAGCTTAGGTGGAGGGGTTAGGCGAGAGAAGGGAAGAGTAGGCGAGATTAGAGAGGTTAAGCGGGTTTATCTGCGCAGGGTTTCTCAGCGATCGAGGTTACAAGAGAGGTATTCTTGTTGTGGCGTGAGCCAAGCAACAAGAATCCAAGAATCAAGGAGGATGAATCATGAGTACTACAGCATGTTTTATATCGGATCGCATCAAACAGGTCGAACAGCCGGAGGGTGGCTACATTCCACCGGAGACGCTCAAAGTTGAGCCTGTGGATGAAGATGTTGATACATTGAATCCAGAAGAGAACGTCAGTCCTTATCTGATCAACTCGGCTGTCAATTATATGGCCCGTTTCATGATGGGTGGGATGCCTGCACAGTATATTTTTGGGCACCCAGTATCTGTGGCGCGCCGCATCGGAGGGGATGCACTCGCGTTCAAGGCACGCGATCTTGCTACGACTATCAAAGGTCTGGATGATGAATCCATCATCAATGCCGTGAAGCTGTCTGGGTTTGATGCTTGCTTTTTTGCCGATTCCGAAAGCTGTCAACCCATTGAAGAGATCAACCCTGATGAAGCGACCATTCAGAACGTGAGAACGATGGTTGAACGTTCCCTTCGTTTCCGTGTTGATGCTGATGTTCCAAAGTGGTCAATGCCTGAGACTCTCTGGGGTATCAATGTGTCAAAGTCATGTCCAACGCAGGCGCAGACACTTCCGTTGCTCATAGATTTGTTTGAGGGTCTGTGCTCGTCTCAGGCATTTTTGTTCCATAACATCAAGTATCTGGGCATTTATAACCCGCGTCTGAACGAATTTTATTGGATCAGCGTTGATGGTATTCCCAGGAATGTGCTTGCTGAAGTCGATCAAGACTTGATTGAGCCCCTTGTGCTTGAGCGTTGATTCTGAACCATTAGAGACAGAGATCAGGCACTGAAAACATAGCCCCTCTGAGACAGCGCCGATGCCAACAGGCAAGGCTATGTCCCAGAGGGGCTATCTGTGTTGTTGCGGTTCTGTGTCTCGTCACAGATCACAGATCGACGGGACGGAAGTCCTGTGCAATGAGGTGCTTCGCGCACTGCAACGGGGTGCACTTATCGAAGTACTCCCACTCTTTCATATCGCTCATGATCTGGCATGCGGCTCGCAACACGACCGGTTCCCTGTAACTCCACGACTTCTCATCGCAGACGGTCTCCGGCGTGCAGTCCTCAAACGGGGTAGGCCAGACATCAAGGGAATCAATCCAGCCGATTGTCACACCGTACACTGTTGCACAGTCCTGGATGTAACCTGGCATGATGAGCGACGGGAAATCCCATGATGTGTCTCGGCGCTCCGCATCAGCTTCAGCTGCCTTCTTGTGTGCCCACTTGTCCTTGGTGAGACCGGGCAAGTTGATCTGATCCACGGGTGCTGTGACAGCCATGTTCTTCGCAGCGTCGACAGTGCACGCCACAGGACGGCATTCGGCGGGCGAGTGTACAGTCTTCGCCTTTGCTGTGTGTGCGAGAGCGCACTCAACCGCCCATTCACCGAGAACGCGCGGGATGACCATGCAGCCATCTGTGTTCCAGCCCCAGAAGAGCGCGCCCTGAACGGGCTCGTCTTGCCATGCACCTGATTCGTAGGTCAGCTTGTCGCGCCTCGACGGGATGAGCACAGAGCCCTCCCAGTAATGGTCGCCGTCTGAGTCTTCGTCGAATGCTTCGACGAGAATGCCACCGTAACCGAGGTCGTAGACATCAGCTGCCTTGTGGTAGTAACGGATGTCCTCAAGGGCCTTGACGAGATCGCTTCCCGCTTCTGTCATGGACAGAGCCTGGATCATGTAGTGCGCGGCGTCGTGGTTGACTTGGTTCAACATGGTTGTGTTCCTTTGAGTGTGAATTGTGGATGAGAGTAGGACTCAGTTCTGCGATCGGGACATCGAAGATGTCCTGCTAACAAGACACAGTGGCGAGAGAAGAAAAAATAGCTCCCCTACCCCGCCTCGTTCTCTGTTGAGCGTACGTCGCCACACTGCTCTGAGAGAGGGTAGGGGTAGGGGAGCTATCTGCGTGTGTGGTTGTGTCTTCCTTAGTGAAGCCACTCAATGTCAGGAGCTTTGTCTCCGAAGCATTCCTGCTCGTTTTCGTATAGGAAGATTTGGACAATCTTCCCAAAGGGGGCTCCGCTGCCACGGATTTCAGAGAACTGCATGTACCGGTATGGTCCGATTCGGAAGTCAACGCGCCCATGCGTAACACTGCAATGATCCGCGTAGCTGTAATCGTTTCGGTACTCGGTCTCCAAATTCCAGTAGAACCAGCCTTCATCAACCACGTGACCGATGTTGTAGTTCATGACACATCGATCAGAGTACTTAGCGCTGTTCTTAATGTGAATGACCCTGTCATCCTTCAGCAGGATGTATGTATCTCGCCATTCGCTGTAGATGCCTTTGGCCCCTACATCGGCCAGCGGTTTAAGATCCTTGGTGCTGAATCGAAGTTCCTTCATGTTTTTCTTTCTTGGTGTGTGTTTTGAAATGTTTTTGTCAGGGCACGCTCACCAGCACGTACTGGTGGCCCCATCTGTCGTTGATGCGCTGTGCGTAGTGGTCCCACGTCTCCCATTGGATACGTGGGGTGTTTCGCCAGATCTTCAGGATCATCGTGATGAGCCGCTTTTCGTATGGCGACAATTCATCAGTGGTGGCGTACAGGATGCCGTTTGTATCCCAGGTACACACAATCTTGCCCGTGAGGCGGTTGCTGACGAAGTAACCTCGCATGCCTCGGCTCAGGACATACTTCGTCCCGAGCTGCCTGGTTCCCATGAACTGTAGATCAGGGTAGATTTCTGTGAGGGTGTTCCGAATAGTCATAGTCATGCGCTCAGCCTCTCAGTCTTCGCTCTCGTAGGCCAGGTATTCCCTGTAGCTACGGCAGTTGTACTGACCTAGCGAACGCTTGAACTCCTGCCGCTTGCTGCGCTTCTTGGCGCGACGAGCAGCAGTTCGGGGCTTGCCGGGTGCGTCACCGCAACACGTGCAGTCACGGCCACCAGGGCCGGACGGACACGTGCAACCAATCATGGTTGCGTGAGTGGGACTGCTCAGAGACAGAGCATCCAGAGCATCCAGAGCATCGAAGCCATCAGGGCTGTAGTAATCGTTGGAACGCTTGTTGCGACGGGGCATCGCAACCTCCTTCTATATATGTGGGGATGTATGGGTTGTTGGGGTTGTGTGGTGGATTAGGTACGTCAGATCGCGTAGCGATTGAATCGAGCAGTCTTGTTCGACGTGTTCGAGTAGAACCTGAGCAGCTGTGCTGTGTCCTGACCGTCCTCGTCCCAGTGCTTCAGCAGCGTGTCGATCTCGTTCACCGTCTGCCAGAGCTCGGCCTCGGTGTCACGATCGAGACTCATCCCTACTGTTCCGTAAAATGCGTTGTAGCACTTCTTGCAAAGATTCATGATCTCCTGCTTGGTAGGGTGGGTGCTGAGCGTATCGCTTGCGAGATCTGAGAGCTTGTCACACATCATGACTGGTTTTTCACAGCGACGACCGTCGTGCTTATCCTGGATCGCCATATCGTGAACAGCAGGCGTGAGCTTGTCGATCATGCGATCGAATGCATCGTCGTCATCAGCCTTGCCATCGGCGATAAGCTTGTCTTCGACCTGCGGGTAGATGTAACCCCGCATGATGACATCTGCACGGTGAGACCGCTGCATCCAGTCGGGCATCTTACTGACCTCAGGGAGGTGGAGAACGAGGTAGGAAGTCCAACGCATGGTCATGGTGGTGCTTCTTTCTGAGAGAGGTGATCTATCAATTCTGTGATCGGGACATCGAAGATGTCCTATATATACAGAAGAGAGAACACACCCCTTCACTGAGTTCTCACTCAGCAAAGGGGTGCGCAGTTTGTGCTTGCAGTCAGAGCGACAAACCGATGACAACAGGCGTCATGACGATCGCCATAATCGCGCTCGCAACGAGCACAGACTTTGCGATGCAGATCATGTCCTGCTTCGTGATGGTAAGCGCGCCTGCTTCAGCTGGATCAAGATGCTCGATGTCACCGAAGATCCAATGTGTGATCGTGTTGATCATTCCGATTCAACCGCCTCATTGCCTGCGCCGTCTTCATTGTCCTTAGGATCTGGGTTTTCAACCCTGTTGGCATCCAACCAAGCCTTGAGATCATCGAGGCGATACAGGGTTCGGCTATGGACCGCACCGATACGGACGAATGCTGGGCCGACTCGTTGTGTCCTCCAGTTCGCAAGTGTGCGAGGGCTGACACCAAGCATGGCGGCAGCTTCGTTTGCCGAGACGGAAAGACGCGGGTGTGTATTGGTGGTCATAGATACTCCTTGTGTTTTCTTGTGTCAGTATCCAATGCCGAGCATCTGCTCGACACGGCGGTTGTTACGCGGCATGCCAACGCCGCGCAAGTAGTCATCGACCATGTTCTTCGTTGCGTGAGCACGAGAGAGCACATCGCGCGGAATGTAGGGGTTATCGTCAGAGCCGTATTCTTCCCAGGTCTTGCCGGTTCCTTCCTGCACGAGGTAGAAATCGTAATGGCGCTGGAGAGTGGGGATGTCAGCGTATGTGTCACCCCAGGTGTAACTCACGCCAGAGCCTCTGGTGGGATTCTGCGAGTAACACGTGCCTTCAACATGTCCGGGGCAGATGTCTTCCAATCCGATGCATTCAACGTAGTCATCGAATCCCTGGAAGCCGGTCATGCCGAGGACGATGGCGTGGCCGACGCAGCCGGTATCAGAACTACCTTCTTGTGCCAACAGCACGCTACCGACCGGAAGCCTCGGGATGTCAATGATTGGCACCATCTGCCCGATGACATCTGCAACCTTGCTCTTGCGAGCAGGCTCCGACACCTTCCATTCAATCTTGTTGAGCGCTTCGTAGAACTCATTGTTGAGCTCATAACGGATGGTGC
>ERZ773234.18-NODE-18-length-65620-cov-6.589613_pt1 | contig 65620 bp, 63 predicted proteins | sample MGYA00580523_ERZ773234 | MGnify/ENA primary metagenome ERZ773234 (study PRJEB29015, sample SAMEA2738167) | human oral metagenome | biome: human oral; feature: human-associated habitat; material: saliva | place: China | collected 2262 ...
AAACCTACCATAGAAATATGATAAGGCGCTGGGTGCTTAGCCTACACAAGACGGTCAGAAAGTATTTCGGAGAGGCTATTGTGGTGACGCAGGAGGTAGACGACATCATCTCTTCACCCGTAGTGAAGGAGAGTATCATCAATAACTCCGACTGCAAGATCCTACTAGACCAGCGTAAGTACATGACCAAGTTTGATGGCATCCAGTCGATGCTGGGTCTATCCGAAAAGGAGAAGAGCCAAATCCTCTCAATCAATCAGAATAATGATCCTCACCGACTCTACAAAGAGGTGTGGGTCGGGCTGGGAGGTATGCAGAGTGCCGTCTATGCTACAGAGGTGAGTATGGAGGAGTATCTCACCTATACGACAGAGGAGCGAGAGAAGCTGGAGGTGATGCAGCGTGCGGAGCAGCTGGGAGGAGACATTGAGTCGGCCATCCGACAACTCGCCATAGAGAAAAGAGATAAGCAATAATAGTAACAATCAAATACCTAGTGACAATGAAAAAGTATCTGCTGATGGCTCTCTTTGCAATGAGCCTATTTATCCCTCAAGCCCACGCTCAGTGGGTGGTTACCGACCCTGGGAACTTCGCTGGCAACATAGCCAACTCCATTAAGGAGATTGCTACCGCCTCGAAGACGGTCAAAAACACGCTAAGTGGTTTTAAGGAGGTGGAGAAACTGTACAACGACACCAAGAAGTACTACGATGCACTCAAGCAGGTGAACAACCTTATAGGCGATGCCTACAAGGTGAAGGAGTGCATCCTAATGGTGGGAGACATATCAGAGATCTATGTGACCTCCTACAAGAAGATGCTAGCGGACCCAAACTTCCGCCCCACAGAGCTAGCTGCTATGGCTGCTGGATATGCCAAGCTCTTGGAACTGAGTGGAGAGAGTCTCAAGGAGCTCAAGTCTGTAGCTAAGAGCAAGGTGTTCTCAATGAATGATAGCGAGCGTATGCAGATGATAGACCGCATCTATACGACACTACGTGAGTATCGATCGATTGTTTCTTACTACACCCGAAAGAATATCTCCGTGAGCTATGTACGTGCTCACGAGAAGAATGATCTGGCATCGGTCAAAGCGCTTTATGGAAATCCAGAGAGCCGATATTGGTAAGGACATCTACGTAAAGATAGCCGTTAGGATCTATGGACTTTGCATCACTACATGAATTACTCCGCTCCACCTATCAGGAGATGATGCCTCTCTGTGGAGAGATGACCGGCATTGCCAAGGGGATTGCGGGATTAGGGGCTCTCTTCTATGTAGCCGTGAGGGTATGGTCTTCGTTGTCTCGTGCCGAGCCGATTGACCTTTTCCCCTTACTGCGACCTTTTGTGCTGGGCTTCTGTATTATGTTTTTCCCAACGATTGTGCTGGGTACGATGAATACGATTCTCTCTCCTGTGGTACAAGGTACAGAGCGAATGGTCAATAAGCAGACGGTACAACTAGACAAGTTGATCGCTAAGCGAGACAAACTACAAGAGGCTGCCTATCTCCGTAACCCCGAGACGGCTTACTTGGTTTCCAATGAAGCTTTTGACCAAAAGATAGAGGAGATGGGGATCATCGGTCCGAGCGATGCGGTGACCATCGCTGGGATGTATGCCGAGCGTGCTGCTTACAAAACAAAGCAGTGGCTGATGAAGCAACTCCATGACCTCATAGAGTTGCTATACCATGCAGCTGCTCTGATTATTGATACGCTCCGTACCTTCTTTCTTATCGTGCTGAGCATACTGGGACCAATCGTCTTTGGTATTGCGGTTTGGGATGGCTTGTCGGGGTCGCTTACGGCTTGGTTCTCCCGCTACATATCGGTCTATCTGTGGTTACCCGTGAGCTCTGTCCTCTCGGCTCTCCTCACAAAGATACAGGTGTTGATGGTGCAGAAGGATATTGCAGCATTGAGTGACCCCAACTATCTGCCCGACTCGGGTAGCTGGTACTACATTGTCTTCTTCTTGATCGGTATCGTGGGGTACTTCTGTGTTCCTACGGTAGCGGGCTGGATTATAGAGGCTGGTGGTGGTATCGGGGCGTACGGACGCAATGTCAATCAGACGGCGCAACGAGGTGCTCAGGGTGCCTATACGGGAGGTAAGGCAGTAGCTGGTGCCACTGGGTCTATGGCCGGCAACGTAGGCGGACGTATCAAAGGGGCACTTATCAAGGGCAAATAGCGTCCCTTCAGTCGAAGGGTGGCTATGACACGCTTGATGAGGATGCAATGACCACGTGATGGTCGTATGACGGTCAGGTGGGTAGGATTAGCCCCTCCTATGTGTGTCAATGTAGCAGCTGGGGAAGGTAATCGTAGTGCCTGCCGTGTGGCACTACAGTTTCCTACCTATGAAACTAGAGTTTCTCCCGTATGAAACTGCAGTGCCAAGGCGCATTGGCACTAGACTATCCCTCAGAAGTTTTTAGATATAAGACAATTAGAATAATGGAATATGGAATTCAAATCACTCACAAACATAGAGACCTCTTTCAAGCAGATTAGGCTCTACGCTATCATCTTTGCGATAGTCTGCATAGCGATCAGTAGCTATGCGGTCTATGCTTCGTACAGCTTTGCTAAGAAGCAGCGTGAGAAGGTGTACGTACTAGACCAAGGGAAGTCTCTGATGCTGGCTCTGAGCCAAGACGCTTCGATGAACCGTCCGGTGGAGGCTCGAGAGCATGTAAGACGCTTTCACGAGCTTTTCTTCACGATTGCACCCGACAAGGATGCTATCGAGAAGAATATGGAGCGTGCTTTCCAACTATGTGACAAGTCCGCCTTTAACTACTACAAGGATCTAGCGGAGAAGGGGTACTACAATCGAGCTATATCGGGTAATGTCAACCAACGTATAGAGATTGACTCCATACGGTGTGACTTTGACTCTTACCCCTACGAAGTAACCACCTTTGCTCGGCAGTTTATTATCCGACAGAGCAATGTCACGGAGCGGAGCTTGGTGACTAGTTGCTCGCTGCAAAACTCGGTTCGCTCGGACAACAATCCGCAAGGGTTTCTGATGGAGCACTTCCTCGTACGAGAGAATCGTGACATCCAAACTTACAAGCGATAAGTCTATGAAGCGGAGAAGTAGACCTACCCTCAGAAGAAGCTATTTGAGAGGGCAGGTACGGCTAAGAGAGCGGTGCAATATGCTAACGAACAGACAGCGACAGATTATTGTCTACGGACTGAGTTTCGTCTACCTAGTCTGCTCAATCTGGATGGTGGCACAATTCTTCCTCCCGCACCGTGAGGAGATGCCACCTATCCCTATGGGAGAGCTGGTGGACAGCCCGATACAAAGGGATACAACCTACATCAAGAGAATGGAACATTTAGCGATTAGTAACTATGGAGCATAAACAGAAAGAACAATTGAAGAAGGTGTTAGTCTTCGCAGGGCTAGGGATTATCTTTGCCCTTGCTATGTGGTTTATATTTGCACCCGCCACTGAGGAGCAGACGGACGCTGGTGAGGGGTTGAATGACGACATACCACAAGCTACGACCGAAAAGCTTACGGAGAATAAACTCAAAGCCTATGAACTAGTTGACCATACAACTCAAGAGGAGCAAGCTCGTGAGGAGGTGGGGAGACTGGCGGAGTACTTTCAGCAGGAGGGAAGCTCGTCTGAGAGCAACACGTAAGAGGCGGTCGTTGGCAATAAGATTGAGTCTTCAATGCAACGCTACGAGGAGAACAACCGTCTGCTAGCGGACTTCTACGGCTCTGACCCTTATGAGGAGGAGCGAGAAGCTATGCAACAGGAGATCGATGACCTCAGACGAGAACTGAACGAGCTTAGCCAACAAGACGATGACGAGGAAGCTAAGCAGCTAGCTCTTATGGAGAAGAGCTACCAAATGGCGGCTAAGTACTTACCTGCAGCTGGTGCCTCTCCAGCCCATGGCTCTATGCCTATGAGTGATCAGTCTCAGGTCGTATCTCCGCCTAGTGGAGGAGCTACCAAGGAAGAGGCTCCAATGGAGCTATTAGCTGACAACAAGCCGTTGGTCTCAGCACTGGACCAGCCTATGAGTGACGAGGAGTTTATGGAGATGTACGGAGCTAAGGAGCGGAATATGAGTTTTCATTCGCTCTCTAATAGCTCCGCACACACTGGTGAGCGGAATACCCTTTGCGTAGTGGTGGACAAAACAACGACCCTCAAAGAGGGTGACTACGTTGCTCTTCGCCTGCTGGAAACGGCTCGGGTGCAACAAACATCAATTCCAAAGCACAGTATTTTGATGGCACAAGCTAAGATAGATGGCAACCGAATGCAGCTACTGATTAAGAGCATAGAGGTGAATGGTCGCATTCTGCCGGTCAAACTATCTGCCTATGATACAGACGGACAGATGGGAGTCTATATTCCTGGCTCTGAAGAGGTGTCAGCCATCAAGGAGATGGGGGCAAATGTCGGAGGATCGATGGGGACCTCTTTCACCTTTTCCTCATCGGCTAAAGACCAAATCATCTCCGAGGTGACTAGAGGGGTGATGCAGGGAGCTGGACAACTACTACAGAAGAAGCTCCGAACAATTAAGGTGACGCTCAAAGGGGGATATAGACTATTCCTTGTACAGACGAAGTAAGCTTTTAGAACTCTAACAATAACAACTGATATACTTATGAAGAAATGGATTTTATCTATCGTAGTTTGTGCTACGATAACGCTCCCTGCTATGGCACAACAAGTGGAGGGAAACAATCAACTACTGAGTAGCGGAGACCTTTACCAAGGAATGAGCCGATCGATACCGAATGGACGGGTCGTATTGCCCTACGGGCTGGAGGTCACGTTTGAAAAGACGGTGCATCTCATCTTTCCTGCAGCGATACGCTATGTAGACCTCGGGTCGCAAAACATTATTGCAGGGAAAGCTGACGATGCGGAGAATGTGCTGCGTGTAAAGGCTGCCGTCCGAGAGTTTGAGACAGAAACCAATATGAGTGTCATCTGTGAGGATGGCTCATTCTACGCATTCAATGTGAAGTATGCGGATGAACCAGAGAAGCTCAGCATTGAGATGAAGGACTTTCTATCTCCTACGGAGGGGAGACTGCCGAGCAATCGTGCGGACATCTACTTCAAAGAGCTGGGAAGTGAGTCGCCCATATTGGTTAAGCTGATTATGAAGAGCATCTACCAAAATGATAAGCGACTTATCAAGCATATTGGAGCGAAGCAATTCGGAATGCGCTTCCTACTACGTGGCTTATATGCCCACAATGGGTTGCTTTACTTCCACGTCCGTATGGATAATGAGTCTAATATGCCGTATGCGGTAGACTTCATCACGTTCAAGGTGGTGGACAAGAAAGTGGCGAAGCATACAGCTATACAGGAGCGAATGCGGCAACCACTACGTGCCTTTCATCAGGTGATGTGGATTGGGGCGGGACGCTCTGAGAGAATAGTCTTTGCCTTGGAGCAGTTCACGCTATCGGAGGATAAGCAGCTTGAAGTGACGCTCTACGAGCGAAACGGTAGTCGCACGCTCACTTTCTATGTGGAGCCTGAAGACCTTTTGCTCACTAAGAAGATTGGTAACCTTAAACTGAAGTGGTGATGAAGAGATGGTTATCTATGATGGTCTGCGTGATGGTGGCTATGGTTGCTGCTATGCCATCGTACGCACAGAGACTAATCCCTAGGCAAAATAGCGTTGAGCTGGTCGGCTCTATGCCGATTATCAAGGAGGAGGGACTATTCGCAAAGGAGAGCTTTGGGGTAGGTCTAGCGTTCGCACACTACTTCAAACGGGCGAACTACGCTTTTCTCTTGGCGGAATATGAGCAGCAAGGGTTGACTTATCGCTCTTACAATGTTCCACTGCGTGATGCACTCCTGCATTTCGGCTATATGCACCCGATACTCTCGGATCGGGGAAAGAATCTCTTTGGCTACTTGGGACTATCCGCTCTCTGCGGTTATGAAGAGCTGAACGAGGATAAACGGGTGCTACCCGATGGGGCTACACTTCTGGATCGATCTCGCTTTACTTATGGGGGAGCGATACATAGCTCGGTAGAGCTGTTCCTTACAGACAATCTGCTCTTCGTCCTCAAAGCTCAAGGGCGACTGCTCTTCGGCTCTGACCTGCATCGTTTTCGTCCTGCTATCTCAGCAGGACTCAAGTTCAATATCTAACTACCAACAACAATGAAAAAGTTCCTAGTGAATACGATATGGGCTGTGGGAGGGATTGCCCTCGCCCTCTTTTGTCTATCTGCTTGTACTCGTGAGCTGGATGTACAGCAGGCTTACGACTTCTCGCTCGAAGTGATGCCGGTGCAGAACTCCATAGCTAAGGGGGAAACGGCTGAAATACGCTGTAGTCTCAAAAGAAGTGGTCGCTTTGCCAATACGCAATACACGATCCGTTACTTCCAGCCGGATGGCAAAGGTCGCTTGAAGATGGATGATGGCACTATATTCAAACCGAATGACCGCTATCCGCTCACGAGAGATGCCTTCCGTCTCTATTACACTTCACTCTCTACTGACCGCCAAACGATTGACATCTACGTGGAGGACAACTTCGGACAAGTCCAGCAACGGTCTTTCAACTTCAACAATGAAAGGGAGGATAAACCAAAATCCTCAATAGAAATTTAGCCAACTTAGGAAGAAGTGTAATCTTCTTTTTCTGCGACTTTCTTTTGCTTCTTTGCTTTGGTCGCCTGCTCGTACTCAAAGACAAAGAAAAGAAGCCCCCGAAAGTGTTGCCGTCTGTCGGCTACCTTTTGGGGGCTTTTGTTATTAGGATATGAAGATGTTTAAGCAGTGGCTTTCATTCTCTGCCTTATCAGCTGGTGATTGGCATTGACAAGGCTCACTATTTGCTTGTGGTATGGGGTGTTTTGGTTGCACACGCCACGGCTCTGTATCACTTGGAGTGTGTCAAGAGAGACCTCTATCGTCTCTATCCGTTTGCCCTCAATGGTAGCAGACAGAATGAGCGAGTTCTCTTTGAGATAGTACTCATTTGAAAATAGGCAGTGATGCAACTCAGCTCCTTCGTCTATATATTCCTGCATACTCTCCAGGACGTGTACTTGTATTGTGCCGTCCGTGAAACGGATGCCGAAGAACTTTGACTTGAGTTCACGAAAACGCTCTTCGTCCGCTATAGCCTTTTCCTGTTTTCGCTCCATCGCCTCCCGCTCACGCTGTCTGCGGAGCTCCGCTTCTCGTTTGTTATGCTCTCCTATGAGGTCGGAGGGGCAGATGTATTTTGGATTGTGGATATCCTTACCCAATCGTTTGAGCATATCTACATAGTCACACCATAAGGCAATGTCGCTTATTATGTAGTGGTGACGCAGTGTCAATTTGTATGAGTCCCAATAGTTATCAAGCCCTTTGCTCCTTGATAGGAAGTATCTTAAATCCTTATGCCGTCCTGCTTTCATCATTGTTTCTGCACGACTATCAGTAAGTAGAGCTGGGATGAGTTGAGTAGGTGCTATGCCGTGAAACTCTCCGTTGAAGCCATTCCTATAAAGCGTATTCGTGACCTTTAGCTTCGGATATATCTGCGAATAGGCTACATATCGGTAAGCTTCGCTATCGTTGCGGATAGCCATCGGAGAGTGAAAAGAGAAGCTATCAATATAGTGTCCAAAAGTACGCTGTATGGCTACTAGTGCTTGTCTCCCTGCATCGTTCCACCAATAATGACCAATCTCAATGACCGAAGTCTTTGCTCTGCAACCTTTCTCCATACCTACAACAAGGAGAAACATTCGCAACACTTGATACGCCCCACAAGTGGTTAGGAGCGTGAAGTACTGCTTCTGTTGTAACTTCCGCGTTCTTGTTGTCTTGACTTGCAGACTTGCCCTACATTGAGGGCAAGTGCAAGTATCTATAGGCTGCTCTAAAGTCCAACTATGACCACAATCCATACAAGTCGTACGACCTTTAGGTAAGCGGAAGGCAAAGTGGTCTATGCACTCTCGGAATGCCCACTGATGCTGTGCTTTTGTTATCGGGCATAGTCTCGTACTCAGTGCCAAGACGGCTTTCTCAAACTTGTTCCTAGGCTTCATAAGGCAAGGGTGTCAAATAGTGTGGGTTGCGGTTGTGTAGAAGATGTTGTCTCGGTTCTTTCAGTTCTCTTGGGTCGCTCGTTTCGCTTCTGCAATTTGATAAGTTCCTCTTGTCGGTATTGCTTGATAGCTTCCTGCCGTGCTTGCTTTTTCTCTTCTTCGGAGAGCTCTACAACGTGATTGACCACAACATTGCAACCAGCTACTTTGTCCACCTCTATATCATCTTCATCATAGTAGTGAACTGCCATTGAGTATATCTCCTCATCAGCAAAGCCATTACAACCACTTCTTTGCACCTCACTCAAGATGTAGAGAATGCACTCCTCTATGTTCTTATGGGGCTTCTGTAGATTGGGCGCAAACAAAGGGTCTGTCATCGCACGTCCATTAAGGTATTCTGCTATCGTTCGGGTAAATTGTTCTGTTCCTTTCATTGTCTTATCGGTATTAGGGCTGTTAGTACTTGGGTATCTCTACGATTTGGTTGATAGGTCCATAGAGGTAGTTGCGTAGGCTGGTGCGGTCGGGAGCATAGTACTCTGCCCACTGTCCATATTGATTGACGAGGTACTTCTTCAATACATCGATGAAGTCAAATCGCCATCCTTGTAGCGGTACGGCAGAGCGGAAGTAGGTATTGTTATTCACCGCTTCACAGAGCCAATCCTTATCCTCACGGCTCATTCGCTCGCCACGATTAAGCTTTGCTCTCAGGAGATATACAGAGCTGTCACAAAGGCTTTCCAATGGGGGTACGTCCCAATGGACGAACTTGGTAGCCAACACCTGCTCACTTTGTTCAAACTCAGAACTTATGCGGTAATGAGAGGAGGAGCTATATCCTTTTTCTTTCGTTGATGATGTCATGTTTACTTTCTGCTTATTCATAAGAGACCTTTTTTTATGCGTTCAAAGATCGGAGTATGCTGATTCCTTTTTTCAAGCAAAAACAAGGTAGCGGGGCGAGACTTACACAAGGTTTTTTCGGAAAATACTACCCGAAGCGAACAGCATAGGTGTGGAGATTTTCTAGACAAACCGAATGGCCCGACCTTGGGAAAGTCTTTAAGCCCCGTACTACCTTTGCGATGAAAAAGAATCAGCTTCCGATTTGGCCACCGCATAACTGGGGAGCTATGACTAATAAGCAGAAGTGCAATGCCTAAACACAAGAAGCAAAAAGGGTGACCAGCCTCGCAAGAGAGCCAGTCACCCAAAGAATTGTTTCTCTGAAGTGATAGAGGTGCTATGTCATAGCACGCAAAGCAGTATTACGGCTAGCACAACAATCCAAAAGAGGTAGTGTAAAAGCGTAAATGTGATTTGCAGAACGGTACGAACGATGAATCGTAGTACCACAAAGCCAATCAGTATCAATAGAGCCGTTACGACCTGTGCTGTGACTAACTTAGAGAGTAAGTACACTCCACCCGATAGAATACCCATAAGTAAGGTAAGTCGGATGATGCGAGACCATTTGATGCCGTTGCTCAAAGTTGTTTTGGACGCAACTTGTAGTGGCTCTTCTTTATCTGCAGGAACACTTGCCCGTATGAAGGCTGGACTGTGCAGGTCTTTGTTCATGAGAGATCTATTCATATTCGGAGTCTTTTAGAGTTTTCAAGAGCAGAGCCAAGAGACTATGCGACATAAAGACAAGAGATAGAATATGCTCTTGACGTATGGAGCAGAGAGACTTATCTTGGCTCTTGAAGCTCAAAAGGCTCACGAGATAGGGATAATCTACATTGTCGACTCTAATGCACTCACATCGCCTATCGTGGGAAGTTGATTAGCTTCGATAAGAAGTACAACTGTTCCTGTCAGTTCTGTGTAGAGCGTATCATACTCAGGGCTTGCATCGAAGTCGTCCGTAAGATTGTATTTGTCAAAGGTCTCTTGGATCGCTCGATTCTTTAGCAATATCGGAGCAAGTCGTCCGGGGAGTGGGGAGGGTAGCTCCTTTTCAAACTCATTCTCCAAGACGGACACAAGCGTGTCGTATTTGGAGAAATGCAGGTCACGATACAGCACTTCACTCGCCATACTCTCTGCCTCGGGATACGAGAACCCTTCTTCTACAGCATCACAGTAGGTAGTAAGAGCTTCGTCAGCTCGTGCCTTGATAAATGGCTTGTCTTCCACCTTTTCAGGGAAATGCTCACTAAGGTAGCTCTCCAGCTTTAAGCGGAAGTAGGATAGTTCTTTCTTATTCGTTGTCTTCATCTTCTTATTTGGTTTTAATGGTTGCACTTATTGCCAGCTGTTCTCCCCGATACCCATTGCCGTATTGAACTTGCCGAGTTTATCGGCGAGCTGCTCCATATCGTGCTCGATCTTTTTATTGGTGATACGGGCATAGATTTGCGTTGTTCTGATATTGGTATGCCCCAGCATTTTAGAGACACTCTCTATTGGAACACCCTTGCTCAGTGACATTGTAGCAAAGGTATGACGAAAACAATGGAAAGTCAAGTTCTTCTTGATGCCACAAATGTCTGCAATCTCCTTCAAATACGAATTCATCTTCTGATTGCTAAGGATAGGGAAGAGCATGTCCTCTCTTGCTGTTTGTCCCTCATATTTAGCAATGATACTTTTGGGAACTTCCAATAACAAGACGTTTGACTCCACTTTCGTTTTCTGTCTTCGTGTCATAATCCACTCCTTACCGTCTAAGGTGACTATGTGCTCAGGCTTGAGGTTGGCAACATCAATATAGGCAAGCCCAGTGAAGCAAGAAAACACAAATATATCTCTCACTAATTCCAAACGTGGTATCTCACTTAAGTCTTTAGTTGCTATATCCATCACCTCTTCCTCAGAAAGGAATCCTCTATCTACTGGAGTAGAGGTAAATTGGTGGTTCCTGAATGGATCATGATTGATTACACCAATGCTCTTGCCAAATAGGACTATTGTTTTCAGTGTCTTGAGTGTCTTATTAGCAGTATTCTGCTTTTGCTTTCCTGCTGTCCTAAGATAAAGTTCAAAATCGTGGATGACAAGGACAGTCAATTCAGCGATTTTGAGGTCTGACCTTCTATACTTGGTTTTTAGAAAGGCTTGAAAGTGCTTGCGACAGACTTCATACTTTTGAAGAGTCGCAGGAGTCTTAGTGTAGCCCACCTGCTGACGTACATCATTATTGTACTTTTCAAAGAGAGTCATAAAGGTCTCAACGTCCTCTTTCTTCCCGAGATACTCCGACTTGATTCTCTCTAACGAAAGTTCGTCAGAGAACTCTAAGCGTCTAAAGATATTCAGTAGACCATTCTGGATGTTGTCTAGCTGTAGATTGGTGCTAAGAGCTTCTGTGCTTCGCCCTTTCAGGCGTTCTTTCTCCTTATCCCACAACTTCGCATTAACGGAGATGCCAGTAGAGCCAATGGATAAACGCTCACTATTGAGGTAAATCCTAGCCATGACAGAGGTGTTACCCTCTTTGTTGACGTAGTTGCTTCTGAGGTAAAAAGCAGTTCTGAAAATTGTCTTCATACATTTTGTTGTTTAAGGTAGCTAGGCTAGAAGAAAATTGTAGCCAAAAACCATTCTTGCAGTCCAAATTGTAGCCAGACTAAAATGGATATTTTTGACAACTACTTCCTCTATAGCCACGCTACAAAGTTCTACATAATATTCTGAACAACAGCAAAATGCGTGTACTCTATACGTACTCTGTAAGTACTCTTGGCTACAATTTTCATATTGCTCGTTTTTCTGTAGCCAGATTGTAGCCCAAATAGAGTGTTTTGGGAGTTTCGACCGTCTCTGGAGGTGCTCTGAGGAAGGGCTTAGCACCAAAAGAAAAGTGTCTTAACTCGCTGAGAATTAAGACACTTACTGTTTTGTCGTACTGGTTGGCTTGTCTCTGCCAGAGTACGCTTAGCGGAAGCGGGGGGATTCGAACCCCCGGTACGGTTGCCCGTACGTCAGTTTAGCAAACTGGTGGTTTCAGCCACTCACCCACACTTCCTTCCATCAACCAAGGGGCACGCCCTTTTTTGACGTTGCAAAGGTACTATTTCTTTTTGAATACGCAAGATCCCTCGCTATAATAGTTCGTTTTTGAGGAGATAGAGGGGTATTAGGGTTTGGAAAGCTGCTTTTAGGAGACTAGAAAAGTGGGTATAAAAAGAAAGTGAGCTTGTCTCCCGACAAACTCACTCGTATTAACCTTAAAATCTAATACCATGAAAAACACGATGCAAAGGTAGGAAAAAAATTGAGATATAGATACTCTCTCCCTCTTTAATTTTCTAGTGAATAGTTTACTAGTCCTATAATTGGTTGATATATAGAATATAGCATTGTCATTTCTATGGTAAAGAATATTATTCGAAATAGGGGTTGGTTCATTTAATAGAGGAAAGGGAGTGGTGTATCTTGGGCTATTTGTGACTGAAATTTCGCCTTACACCCTCACGCATCGACTTCTTTCGCTGATTTCTGAAAAGTTTTAGACTGAAAATGGCCTAGGAAATCAGGTGAAAATGAAAATTTTTTTGGGCAGAAGTCCACTCCATTTTAGGCTGATTTCAGAGAGCGAAAATAGGTGGAAATATTTAGCGGCTCCTGTGGGGGATGAATGGAAGTAGGTTTGAGCTGGTTTGTTTGCTCGGGGCGGAGAGTGCTTGGGTTGCTTGGTAAGCCAAGGGGGCAAAGGGCGGTTGGGGGGAAGTCCGTGGGAAGTATGGGCTATTATTGGCTAATTAGCACTACCTTTGTGGAAGAGCCTTCACCTTATAAATTAGGGAGGATGGTTGTACAATAATAATTGATATAGACAAATAACACTATGGCATCACGTCGCAAACTTAAGAAGGGAATCAAAGAAATTACAGACTTCCTAATTGACGATATTCTTTTTATTTCTCTCGATGCAAAGGAAGAGGAACTTGCTGCTCTAGAGCTATTGCTCAATCGTGTAGTAGACTTGCACGACGAGACAATCGCTAAGATCGGGGCTCCCGATGGGGCAAAAAATCCTCAGTTGGTAAGGAAGTTTTATGCAGACCTCAAGGCTAAATATAACGAAGAAATAGAGGCTGTAGAGTCTGAGTTGGAGAAGTATATCAGTCTCGATAAGTAAGATAGGGGCCGCGATACATTGAAAAACTTGGCTTCGTGGCTTTTGGGAGTATTTGGCTGGAGGGTGATCACCCCTCCGGATAATCCTCCTAAGAGTATCATTTGTGTGGCTCCCCATACCAGTAATTGGGACTTTATATTGGGCAAACTCTACTACTCTGCCATTGGTAGGCATGCGGGGTTCCTGATGAAAAAGGATTGGTTCTTTTTTCCATTGGGTGGGATTATGAAATCGATGGGAGGTATTCCCGTGGATCGTTCGCGCTCCGGTTCTATGGTCGAGCAGCTGGCGGAGCGGATTAAAGAGAGTCCCAAACTATCCATTGCTATAACTCCGGAGGGGACACGCAGCGCTACTGAGCGTTGGAAGACAGGCTTTTATCGGATTGCCTATGCTGCAAACATCCCCATTCAGTTGGCGGTGATTGATTATAAGAAACGAGAGTTGGGGATCTTCGAAATCTTCTATCCTACGGGAGACGAAGAGGCTGATATTCGTTATATCCGGAGTCGTTATCACTCAGAGCAGGCCCGTTATCCCAAGAAATTTGTAGAGCAATAACATCTCTTTTTTACCCTTCAATATGGCCCAAGAGACCCTAACTCTAGCTCTCGCGCAGTGTGATATAGTCTGGGAAAATCCCACTGAAAACCTCCAAGTGATGCGTGAGACTTTCGCTCAAGCAGCCCAAGGAGGTGCCGAGATTGTCGTCTTCCCGGAGGTGATGACCACGGGTTTTTCGATGCACCTAGAGGCTATTGCCGAGCCTTTTGAGAGTTCACCCTCTTTGCAGAGCATCCGTGCAATGGTGCAGCAGTATGGCGTGGCTGTGGTCTCTTCTTTGCTTGTAAAGGAGGGGGATAAATACTTTAATAGGATCTTTTTTATCACCCCCGAGGGAGAGGAGTTTTTCCAAGATAAACGACACCTCTTCCGTATGGGTGGGGAGGCTAAGCAGGTCTCTCCGGCAGGGGATCGGCATGTTTTTTCGTATCGGGGTTGGAACATTCTTCTGATCGCTTGCTACGATATGCGTTTCCCCGTCTGGTGCCGCAATAGAGCCAATGAGTATGACCTCTTGATAGATGTAGCCAATTGGCCCGAGCCACGTAGGCTTGTGTGGAGTACTTTGTTGCGCGCCCGAGCTATGGAAAATTTGGCCTACGTGTGTGGCGTTAATCGTGTGGGACGTGATGCCGAGGGGTTGGTCTACACGGGAGATTCTGCTCTTATCGACCCCAAAGGCAGGGAACTGGCAGCCCTAGAAGAGCGTCGTATCGAACTGAAAATAGCCACCCTAGAGCGAGCTCCCTTGGATAAACTTCGGAAGAAATTCCCTGTTTATCTCGATGCGGATGAGTTCTCAATCGTAGGGGCTACCCTCTAAGAATTTTCTCTAACTACCCATTGTCGAGAGGGGAGTCGTACTCCTCTCCTTTTTGTTATGGGGTGTTTTGCCTCTTCCATGGCTGCATTTTGTCGCTGGGAGGGGCTTTTTGTTAGGAATAATTACGTACCTTTAGGGGACGTAAGGCAGAGGTGTTGCAGACTTCTCGCCTTGCCAAAACGGAATCAGGATGCTAAAAGCAAACTAAGACTATGGCTGTAAAACAGAAAAAATCGACCAAGAAGAATTTCGTTCTCGATACGAACGTAATCCTCCACGACTACGAATGTCTCGAGAAGTTTGAGGAAAACGATATTTACATCCCCATTACAGTTCTCGAAGAGCTGGATAAGTTTAAGAAGGGTTCGGAGCAGATCAATCATAATGCCCGAGCCTTCGCCCGTTTTTTAGATTCGCTGGAGAGTGAGAGCTTTTTTACAGAGGGGGCTCCTCTGGGCGAGGGACGAGGACGTCTCTATATCAAGATAGATGGTTTGGAGCATCCGGTCGTGAGAAAGGCCTTTTCTGAGCGTATTGCGGATCATCGGATACTCTCTTGTGCCCTCACTTTGAATACAGAGCAGAAGGACGAACCCACCATCCTCGTAACAAAAGATGTCAATCTGAGGGTAAAGGCGCGCGCCCTAGGGATGCAGGCAGAAGACTATATCAACGATAAGGTACCCACTCGCTCGCTGTTCGACGCTGCGCACGAAGAGTACACCGATATACCTGCCGAGCTGATTGATATGATCTACTCTCGTACCGAGGGTATCGCTGTGGAGGAATTGGATTTCTACTCCAAACTACAACCCAATCAGTGCTTTATCCTCAAGAGCGACCGCAATAGTGTGATGGTGCGTTACAATCCTTTTTCGGGGCGCGTCACCAAAGTGGACAAGGTTACTCGCTCCGGCATTACCCCTCGTAATGCGGAGCAGGCTTTTGCTTTTGATGTGATTACAGACCCTAATGTCAAGTTGGTGGGGCTTACGGGGAAGGCCGGTACCGGTAAGACACTTCTTGCTCTAGCCGCTGCCCTTAGCATGCGAGAAAGCTACCAACAGATACTGCTTGCTCGCCCTATCGTAGCCCTTGCCAATAAAGACTTAGGTTACCTCCCCGGGGATGAGAAGCAGAAGATAACCCCCTACATGCAGCCTCTTTTTGATAATCTCAACTTCATAAAAAATCAACTCCGAGCCGGGAGTGCCGAGGTGCGTGCCATTGAAGAAATGCAACACGACAACCGACTTATCATTGAGGCTCTGGCTTATATCCGTGGACGTAGCTTGTCGGATTCTTTGTTGATTGTGGACGAAGCGCAAAACCTTACCCCCCACGAAGTCAAGACCATCATAACCCGAGCCGGAGAGAATACCAAGGTGGTGCTTACGGGGGATGTGGAGCAAATAGACTCCCCTTACCTCGACGCCGAGAGCAACGGCTTGGCGTATATGATCGACAAGATGACGGGGCAGCAACTTTTTGCCCACGTCAATCTTATCCGTGGGGAGCGTAGCGAATTGAGCGAAATAGCTTCCAATCTTCTTTAATACGGCACTGTTATGTCTCAACCTATGCATATTGTTGTCTCAGGTTTAGGAGCCATAGGGGGCTATTATGGCGGAATGCTTGCTGCCTATACAGAGCAGATGCAAGCCCTACACACCTCTTTCTTTATGCGCCCCGGGGAGCACCTCGAGCAGGTAAAGAGCCAAGGTCTCCATATTTCCTCCCCTACGATAGACTCCACAGTTCACCCTTATAGGGTCTCCTCTGTTGCGTCGGAATTACCCACGGCAGACGTGCTTTTCCTAGCAACAAAGAGCTACGATGCCCTAGAGAATATAGAGCAACTTCGTCCGATTATCACCCCCTCTACCGCAATCGTTCCACTCCATAATGGTTTGGATGTGCCCCCTGCCATACATCAAGCCTTGCCCAATAATTTGATCCTCCCCGGGGTATGCCATATCACGGGGCGGCGCACGGCTCCGGGTGAGATTGTGGTACGTTCGGATAGTAACGTGCTGAAGTTTGGGGCTAGCGAGGCTCTCAATAGTCGTATTTCGATGGCCGAATGGGCTACTGCCGAATGGCTCTATACCCTGATGCAGGCGGCAGGTATTAAGTGTCGCCTCTATCGTGAGATGGCACCTTATTTACGAGAGAAGTTTTTGATGCTTAGCCCTTCTGCTGCTGCAACTGCCTACTTTGATATGCCCATCGGTAGGGTGCAAGATGAACATAATGAGGAGTTCCGGGGGCTGATGAGTGAGCTGGCTTCGCTTTACCGCGTGGCGGGCTGGGAGCAAGATCTCTTCCTCGAAGAAAAAGGCTATCGGGCTGTGGAGAAAATGCCACGAGAGGCAACTACCTCAATGCACTCCGATATTTTGGCGGAGCATCGCTCGGAGTTGGAAAGCCTTGTGGGCTACGTTGTACGAGAGGGGCAACGCCTAGGGGTTCCTACGCCGCTCTATCGGAAAATGTATCATGCCCTATTAGAGCGTATTGCCTCCGCCTCCATCTGATTTTTATATGAGAAGACTTGCCCCTCTAGAGAGGGGGCGAATCTTCCCTTTTTCTTGACCTCCTTAACAATGCAACCCAACGAACGATATTTCCCCGTAGTGGGGATGCGCTGTGCCGCCTGTGCTGAAAAAGTAGAGCACGCTGTGGCACATGCTGTAGGTGTAGAGAGCGCAGCCGTTCTTTATACCGAGAGGATATTACACGTATGCTACCGCCCTACGGAGACCTCGCCCGAAGCTCTTGCCAAAGTGGTGGAGGGGGTAGGTTTCGAGCTTATTTTGGCTGATACGGAGTACGAACTAGCCGAGCAACACCGTAAGGCTCTCCTTGAGGATGCAAAGCGTATGCGGCGCAATCTCATAGGAGCTTGGGTAGCTACCCTTCTTATGATGCTCTTGATGTTATTGCCCTTTCCCCACCTTGTGCATCAGTTGGGCATGGCTCTTGCTGCGGCTTCGGTCTATTTCTTTTTTGCTGCAGACTACCATAGGGCTGCCCTTCGGCAGATTGTACATGGGGTTTTCTCTATGGATACCTTGGTTTCGCTCAGTACTACGGTTTCGTTTGTCTCCGGAGTGCTTGCCCTTTTTGGGGGATGGGGGATTTTTACCGACGCACATATCTATTTTGATGCCACTGTAATGATTCCTGCTTTCGTCTTGTTGGGGAAATGGCTAGAGCAGCGAGCCACGCAACGGACGGGGGACGCTGTGGCTGCTCTGGTGGAGAGTCGACCGCGGTGGGCGTTGCAAATGCGCGATGGAGTAGCTACCGAAGTGCCGGTGGAGACCCTAAAGGTAGGAGATCGTATCCGTGTGCGAGCCGGAGAAGCTATCCCTGTGGATGGTGTGCTTCTTAAGGGCACTACCTCCGTTGATGAGCAATTGATCAGTGGAGAACCCCTCCCCGTGGAAAAGGTGGTGGGTAGCTCCGTCTTTGCAGGTACCCTCAATCGTGAGGGGGCTTTTACGATGGAGGCTACTTCTGTGGGGCGCGATACCATCCTAGGAACGATTATAGAAACAGTGCGTCATACGCAGACCGATAAGCCGCCTATTCGCCGTATTGCCGATCGTATAGCGGCTATTTTTGTTCCTGTTGTTATGGGGCTATCCCTCTTGACGTTGCTTCTTTGGCTTCTCTTGGGAGACCCGCTTGATGCGTGGCGTTGGGGGATGCGTTGTGCCATTTCTGTGCTGGTTATTGCCTGCCCTTGCGCATTGGGTTTGGCTACTCCTACTGCCCTTACGGTGATGGTAGGCGAGACAGCACGGAGGCATATCCTGATACGGAAGGCAGCTGCCATGGAGGTATTGCCCCGAGTAACGCACGTTTTTCTTGATAAGACAGGTACCATTACATCCGGGCATCCCGAGGTAGTGGAGGAGACGTGGGCAGACGGCGTTTCTCCCGAGGGGTTAATGCCTTTGTTCGTTGCCATGGAGCAACAGAGTACCCACCCTCTAGCGGCCGCTATTGTGGCGCATGCCGCTCTTCCCGAAGACCTCGTTTTGCCCTCTCTAGATAGTGTAGAGACTTTTGTTGGCAAGGGCGTAGAGGCTTATTCCGAAGGGGTGTGTTATCGGATTGGTAATGCCGGTTTTGTAGGAGCTACTCCCCATCCCGAGGCGGAGGGGAGCGAGGTCTTTTTCTCCCGAGAGGGGCAGGTCGTGGCTCGCCTTTTGGTGGCAGATCGGGTAACGGAGGAGAGTAGGGAAGCTGTTGCAGACCTACGAAAGCGCGGCATTGAGGTCGTCTTGCTTACAGGTGATAACCACGGAGCCGCTCAGACGGCAGCCCAAGCGGCGGGGATAGAGGAGTGGCACGCAGTCCTTCTTCCCCACGAAAAACTAGAGATTGTAGCCAAGGCTCGTGCAAAAGGAGCCGTAGTGGCCATGGTTGGAGATGGTATAAATGATAGCGAAGCTCTGGGCGAAGCGGATGTGAGTCTTGCCTTTGCTTCGGGGAGCGACATTGCCGTATCTGTGGCAGATATCACTCTTGCTCAAAACGATTTGCGCCTATTGCCCCAAGCGATAGAGATTGCCAAGCGCAGTCTTCGTACCATTCACGCCAATTTCTTTTGGGCACTGCTCTACAATTTTATTGCCATCCCCCTTGCCGCTGGCGCGCTCTACTCCACGTGGGGTATCCTGCTTTCGCCTGCTATCTCGGGTGCGGCTATGGCATTTAGTTCCCTCTCTGTGGTGACCAATAGCCTATTGCTCAAGAGAAGACTGCGGAGAGAGAAATAAGTTGCAGCCTAGGAGTTGTTTCCTTCTTGCCCAAAAGTGTAGTGGCATATAGGCTGTGAAAAAAAACTTTTTCTGCCCTGGAGAGAAAAATCTCTAGGGCAGACTTTTTTGAGCGTTTCAGAGAGGGGGTGTATCAGCTGCTAAGGCTTCGGTTTGAGATTTATTTGCTAAATTCGCCCTTGAATCCGGGGAGTATCTTTCGCGAAGATAAGTTCCTCCGGTATTCGCCATAAATGTATAAACTATCATAGATCAATCGTATTGTTATGATGAACCCCGAAGAACTCCGGAAAACCGGATTCGCAACACGCGCCGTGCACGTAGGTGCCGAAAAAAATCAATATGGCACATTGGCATCTCCCATCTACCAAACTTCTACCTTCGTTTTTGATAATGCAGAGCAGGGCGGTCGCCGCTTTGCCCTCGAAGAAGGAGGTTATATTTATACCCGATTGGGGAACCCCACCCTCACCGCAGTAGAGCAGAAAGTGGCTTCTCTAGAGGGTGCAGAGGCTTGTATGAGTGCCTCCTCGGGTATGGGAGCTATTACCTCAGCAATATGGGTATGTGTAGAGCAGGGCGATCACATTGTAGCCGGCAAAACTCTCTACGGCTGTACCTATGCCTTTCTTGAGCATGGTCTCAAGCGTTATGGTGTAGACGTTACATTTGTAGATACGCGCGACCCTGAGAATGTACGCAAGGCTATGCGCCCCAATACCAAATTGGTATATGTGGAGACGCCCGCCAACCCCAATATGTACATTTCGGACATCGAAGCCATTGCCAAGATAGCCCACGCCCAAGAGGGAGTGCGTGTGATGGTCGATAATACTTTCTGCACACCTTATCTCTGTCGTCCCCTCGAGTTTGGGGCTGATATCGTGGTACATTCAGCAACCAAATTCCTCAACGGTCACGGCGATGTTATTGCCGGATTCGTTTGCGGTTCTCAAGAGTATATCGATCAAGTACGCCTTCTCGGGGTAAAAGACTTGACGGGTTCCGTACTCGGCCCGTTCGAGGCTTTCCTCATCAATCGCGGTATCAAAACGCTCCATGTACGTATGGATCGCCACTGCGAAAATGCTCAAAAGGTGGCAGAATTCCTAGAGAAGCACCCCAAGGTAGAGAGCATCGCTTATCCCGGTTTGGCTAGCTTCCCCCAAAAAGCTCTTGCCGACAAGTATATGAAGAAGCCCGGCTCTATGATTGCTTTTGAAGTAAAGGGAGGCTTAGAGGCTGGTCGTAAGCTGATGAACTCTGTACACTTGGCTGCCCTTGCAGTTAGCCTTGGTGATACCGAGACTCTTATTGAGCATCCTGCTTCTATGACGCACTCTCCCTATACTCCTGAGGAGCGTGCCGCATCCGATATCTCCGAAGGTATGGTTCGTCTCTCCGTCGGTCTCGAAGATGCAGAAGACATTATTGCTGACCTCAAACAGGCTCTCGATCAACTTTGATTTAGAGCTATTTAGATAGAAGATTCCCCCTTTTTGGAGGCGATCTTCCCCCATGAGGGGTTGTAGTTCCCACCTGCGGCTACAGCCCCTCTTTCGTTCTTTATTGCGGGTCTTCTCCTCTCGCTCTAGGAGAGTTTGTGAGTGAGAAGTAGCGGAATACACCTGCTTTTTGTACATTTGCGGGCGAAAGTCCTTTGCGGAGTAGATGCTGCGGGGGGCTGTGGATAGGAGAGAATGAGATGAGTACAGCCGGAGCACAAGGCAAACTGACCATAGTACCTACCCCTGTAGGTAACCTCGGAGACATTACACTTCGAGCTTTGGAAGTGTTGCGGAGTGCCGATCTTATCCTTGCTGAAGATACGCGTACGTCATCTGTTCTTCTCAAACATTACGACGTCAAAAAGCCCCTAGAAAGTCATCATAAATTCAATGAGTTTAAGACCTCTTCGGCTCTTGTGGCACGTATCCAAGAGGGGCTTAATGTGGCATTGATTAGCGATGCCGGTACTCCCGGAGTTAGCGATCCGGGTATTATTTTGGCGCAGGCTTGCATAGAAGCTGAGGTGCCGGTGGAGTGCCTCCCGGGAGCTACGGCATTTGTCCCGGCCTTAGTTGTCTCCGGATTAGATGCAAGTCGTTTTGTTTTTGAGGGCTTTCTGCCCCAGAAAAAGGGTCGCCACTCACGCATTCAGGCATTGGCGGAGGAAGAGAGAACTGTTATTTTGTACGAGTCTCCTTTCCGAGTGCTCAAAACTTTACAAGCATTTGCCGAGGTGTGTGGAGGTGAGCGCAAGGCCGTAGCAGTGCGAGAGCTGACAAAGGTGTACGAAGAGGTATGCCGAGGAACGCTCCAAGAACTCATCGACCACTTCTCGGAGGTGAGCCCACGTGGAGAGTTCGTTCTCCTGATCGCAGGGGCACCTCACGAAAAGAAAATACATAAAAGCTATCGCGATAAGCTTCGCGAAGAGAATGACAATCTGAATAGTAACTAAATCGTAAAGACAATGAAGAGAACAATCTTAGTAACGGCTTTTGCTTTCCTTATGGCTGCTTGCTTCTCTATGACTTCTTGCAAGGGAAACAAGGGCGGAAAGAGCGAGCTAGACTCTATTGCTGAGGCAAACAAAAGCCTCGAGACGCAAGTAGAGGAAATGGACGAACTCATCAGTAGTGTACTTGCTAACTTCCAGGAAATTAGTGCCATGGAGGGGGTGATCAACGTTCCTGCCAATGGCGAGATGAATACAAGTCAGAAGGAGCGTGTTGAGAGCAGCATGCAGATGATTACTGAGAAGCTCAAAGCAAACAAAGAAGACATCGATCGTCTTAATGCGAAACTCCAAGCTCTCGGCTCAAAGAACGCCGTAATGACAAAGACAATTAAGGCTTTGCAAAGCGAATTGGAGTCTAAAACGAAAGAGATCCGCCGCCTTACCGAAGAGTTGCAGCGCAAGAATATTGCCATAAAGGACCTTGATGATATGGTCAATGACCTCAATCAGAATGTAGAAGCTCTAGCTACTACTACCGAAAAGCAGTCCGAAACAATTGCATCTCAAGACGCATCTCTTAATACCGTACGCTACTGCGTTGGTACCAAAAATGACCTCAAGGAAATGGGTATTCTTGTAAATGGCAAGGTTGCTACAGAGAATTATACCTCCGATTACTTCCGTCAAGTGGACCTCCGTAAGCTGGCACGTATCCCTCTCTATTGCAAGAAAGCAGAGCTTCTTACCAACCACCCCTCAAGCAGCTATAGACTCTCGCCAGGGGATGATAAGCAGCTTACTCTTGAAATTATTGATCCTCAGAATTTCTGGAGTCTCTCTAAGGTACTTGTAGTACGTACCTATTGATACAGACTCTTTTACAGGAGTAAAATACGGCTCTTAGAGCCTAAGCACAGCCCTCACCATATTGCGTGGGAGGCTGTGTTTCGTTAGAGAAATGAGGGACCCTGCACCCTCTGGAGAAGGGGGAGCAGAGTTCTCTTTGTTTCGAACTTCGCCATCCTTTCGTTTGTTATTACCTATGTCACAAACTCTCAATCCGCATGATTAAAAACCTATTTATCGATCTTGATGATACGCTCTGGGACACCTATCACAATAATAAGGAGAGCCTGCGAGAGCTATACCTAGAGGAGGGTTGGCAGCAATTTGCTCCTGACTACGATGCCTTTTGGGAGAAGTACTGGATCCATAACGAGGGTTTGTGGAAGTTGTATCGGCACGATAAAATAGATAAGTATACCCTCACTCTACGCCGAATGAGGGAGCCAATGCCTTGGCTTGCCTCCCTGTCGGATGAAGAGATTCTCGCCCTTAATCGTCGGTTTTTAGCGGTCACGGCAACCAAAACTCGCCTTGTAGAGGGAGCTTTGGAGGTGATGGAGTATCTGCATCGCTACTATCGTATTTACATTTTATCGAACGGGTTTCGGGAGGTACAGCATGCCAAAGTAGAGCGCAGTGGCCTTCTCCCTTACATCCATCGCACGATACTGAGTGAGGACGCAGGTGTAAACAAACCCAACGCTGCCATATTCCGTTATGCTTGCTCGGCTACCAATAGTCGCTGTGCAGAGTCTTTGATGATTGGGGATAGTTGGCCGGCGGATATTGTAGGGGCTAAAAATGTGGGTATGCCGTCTATTTGGTTTAATCCCAAGGGGCTAGAGTGTTCGATGGAAGGGTATGCCCCACGCCATATTATTGGGCATCTTAAGGAGTTGTTCCAGCTTTTGTAATCCCCTTATTCCTCCTATATTATATGAAGAAAAAAGGCTCCATAGAGAAACAATTCCACCGTTGGGGAGGATTAGTTCTCTGCTTCTTTCTCATTGCATTTAGCCTTTCGGGTATTCTTCTTAACCATAGAGAGCCGATTGCATCACTTGATCTTTCGCGTTCTTTGTTGCCCTCGTCTTATCATGTAGATGGTTGGACGCAAGGAGCGGCGGTGGGCTCTACGGCTCTCTCCGGAGACTCAATTCTGCTCTATGGAGGGGAGGGCGTTTGGCTTACGAAAGATGGAGGTCGCAACTTCTCTCGCATGATGGAGGGGTTGCCCAGCGGGGCAGATCGCTATCAGATGCGTCGCATTTTGCATTCGAGCCGTAATGGTACTTTTGCTCTTTCTCAAGATGCTCTCTACCGCTGGCAGGGGAAGGAATGGCAGGAGATGCCTCTCCCGCTTAGTGAACGCCTCTCTGATCTCGCGTTGCAGGGAGACTCTCTTGTAGTGATGGGGCGGTCTCATCTTTTTGTGTTACAGCTCCCTTATCAGCAATTTAGCACCCTAACCCTCCCCGAATCCCCTGAGGTTTCTCCTCATCGTGCTACTCTCTTTCGCACGCTTTGGGCACTCCACTCGGGGGAGCTATTCCACCTCTTGGGGCGTCTTTTTGTGGATGCTTTGGGGCTCATTATGTTGCTCCTTTCGATCTCCGGGGTCGTTATTTTTGTTTATCCCCGTTGGATGAAAAGAATACAGAAGCGGGTACGAGCAGCGCGCAGAGCTAGAGTGAAAGAGAGAACGCGTCGCCTGCAGCGTGGTCTTAAACGCCAGTATAAACTTCATTTGTTGCTGGGCTATTGGTTATTTATCCCTCTTCTAGTTCTTGTGGTATCGGGCATGTTCCTTCGTCCTCCCCTTTTGGTTGCGGTGGCTAAGGTAAAAGTGCCAACAATCCCCACAACTGCGCTCCATAGTGCGAACAATCCTTGGCACGATGCTTTACGTCGCTTGGTTTATGTGCCAGCAAGGCAAGAGTGGATCCTCTCTACGAGTGAGGGTACATTCCGTTGTAAACGCTTGGGTCTTCCGCTAGAAAAAATAGAGAATACACCCCCTGTAAGCGTGATGGGAGCCAATGTTTTTGAGGTTGCTCCCGATAATCCACATGCGCTGTTGGTCGGCTCTTTTATGGGGCTTTTTCGTTGGGATTTGGAGAGTGGAGCTGTTTTAGATCTCTATACGGGACAGCCGCCTGCACCCCAAGGTGTGATGCCCATCGGGGACCATAAAGTTTCGGGATATTCGTCACATTTGGGGGGAAAGAAGGGGATTGCTTTTGAGTATGATGTGCCGTGCCGTGAGATCTCCCAGCCTAAGGAGATGGGACGAGGCCGTATCTCTCTCTTTCATACGATGCTCGAGTTGCATACGGGGCGGCTCTATATTTTCTTCGGCCCGCTTGGAATTCTCTGGATCTTTGTCTCAGGGTGTATGATTCTTTGGCTTCTTATTTCGGGGTTTCGTCGGGCACGAAAGCAGGTGCGTAAGCGTCGTTCGAGAGCGAAAAATTAATCCTAGCTCTCTCCTTTCATCTTCCACCATAGTATTTCTGAGGTTGAAATGCTATCTCCTTCTCCTAGCTATTATCACATTGTTTGTACCTTTGGAGTAGGAAATCAAGAGAGAGAACGTCAACATAAAAATCCATGTTTCATTTTTTGCAAGCACTGCTTGTTGCTTTGGCTGTAGCCATAGATGCCGCTACTGTTGCAGCCTGTGAAGGTATTAGCCGCGGGTGCAAATATTCTTGGGGCACACTTGCGACCATTGCATTACTTTTTGGAGTACTGCAAGGTGGGGTTACCGCAATTGGCTATTGCGTGGGGGCAGAGACGATTGACCTTGTTGATGAATACGATCATTGGGTAGTGCTCATATTGCTGGTAGCTGTAGGGGGGCACATGATTTATGATGCCTTTGCTCGGGCTCGATATGGACAGCAGATCAAAGGGTATAAGGGAGAGGGAGCTACACTTACCCTGCGCTATTTTTCTTATCTATTGATGATGGGGTTTGCCACGAGTATTGATGCTTTAGCACTAGGCTTTAGCTTCTCGTTCATGTCAATCCCCATCCATTTATATGCTCTTGTTATAGGCATTGTGACGGCCTTGGCCTCGGGGTTCGCCTTTTATGTGGGGTGCAAAATCCCTTTCAAATGGATCTCTTGGGCAGAACTGTTTGGGGGCTGGGTACTTATCGGCATTGGAGTGAAAGTGCTCATTGAACATCTGCATTTGGGTTATTAAAATGCCTCTTACACTACGAATTTTAGACTTCTTACTCTGTAATAGTAGTGTTGATTCTGACCATTTCCCTCTACTTCTTTTGAGAGATTTTAGGTAGAATAGTCTATTTGTAGAATATTATGTTTACCTTTGCGGGCAAGTATAAGTAAGAACACTGGGGCGGGTTCTTTTGATGCTTTAGAAGAGTACCGCAAAAAACAATAAGAAAAGGTGCCTTCGGAGAATCAGGAGAAAGCGTTCCGCAAAAAGAATGAACAAATTATGAAGAAATTTGCAACCTTATGCGCTGTTGCGCTCGCATCGCTCGTACTATTCTCTGCTTGCAGCAAGAGCGAAACACCCGAAGAAGTAGCTGTTAAGTTCGTGATGGAGCTTAACAATGAGAACTATGACGCTGCTAAGGCTCTCGCTAATGAGAATGGTGCTCAGATGGTAGATCTCATGAAAAGCATGAAGGATATGTCTTCTATGGAAGGCGAAGCTGCAACGGAAGACGAAGCCGTTGAAGGTACAGAAGATAACACTGAAAATCCCGAAGCTGTAGAAAACACAGAAGCTTCTGAAGCTCCCGAAGCAGCAGCTCCTGCTCCTAAAAAGGAGGAAAAAGTAATGCTTACAGAAGCTGACCTCGAAGTTAAGAAGTCTGAAGTACGTGGCGACTCTGCTTTCGTATGGGTTCTTAACAAGAAGGAAGCTGGTCAAGGCGAACTTCCCCTTGTACTCGTAAAAGAAGGCGGCAAGTGGAAAGTTGACAAAATCGACAAGGAAAACAAGTAATTCCACGAGATCTCTAGAGGGGGTGGTTGTGCCCTATGGGGTTACACCCTGGTACTTTTCCCTCCTCTGAATTATAACCCCTACCACTCTAAGGTTTGACCGCTACTCTTGTCCTTTGAGAGTTGAGTGTAGAAAGGTCTTAGAGTGATAGGGGTTCTTATATCCGGTACTATATGAACACGAATTATAGCACAAAGAGAGGTTGGGTAGGGATTCTGTCTCTTCTCCTTTTTGCCCTAGTGGGTTGCTCTCCTAGTGTATCTGCCATCCAAGAGGAGGAGCCGGAAGAGAAAGCTAAGGAGCTCCCTCCTTTGGATTTGTTGCGTTCGGGTGACCTGATCTTGCGCTTAGGGCATGGTAGTAGCTCCGAGTATTTTCGTCAGCATGCCTCCCGTAATCAAGAGTTCAGCCACTGTGGTATTCTCTATCTCCATAGGGGAGAATGGTTTGTGCTACACGCTGAGTTGGCTTCTTTTAGAGGGATGGATGGTCCCGTAATAGAGTCGCTAGAGAGCTTTGTCGATCACTCGATTCGCTGGGCTGTTTACCGAAATTCGCTGGATGAGGAGGAGCGACGTTCGTTTTGCAAAAACGCATTGCAGTGTGTCAAACAGAAGATAACGTTCGATACGGCCTTCGATAGTACGGATCCATCCCGACTTTATTGCTCGGAGTATGTGGCGTATTGCTTCAATAAGGTATTGCCCGCAGCAGATTGTATTAAGCCTACCTTTGAGATAGCAAATACGGGCAAGATGCTTTTTTTGTTGGATGACCTTGTTGCCGGTTTGCCCGAGATTGCTCGAGGAGAAGGGACGCCGCAGTAGGAAAATAACAGCCTAGAATCGCTCTGATTGTAGGCTGGTTTTTCAAAATTTCTTGCCCTGTACTTTTTTCTTCTTGCCCTATTCTTCAAAAAGTTTTAGGCGGGAGGGGAGAGCTGTTTAGGCCTGTATTGAGAAAAGGATAGGATAGAGACCGAAAAGTAGTAGGGTTGAGTAGAAATAGAGGAGGGGGAGTGTCGATTTTCGGCTCATCCCCTTCCTTTTGTGTTTCGATCTGAGATTCTCTATCCGAGAGCTGACTTTGTCCGACTTTTTACCCTAAAGTCTCACCAAAAGGCTGTATATTTGCACCCTAGAGTTTGGTATGAGATACTCATACAAAGAGAATGAAACGAGAGCTTAGTTTGGACGAACTACGTGCTGTTATGCGTGAATACCTCGAGGCGCACGACCTCAAGGAGACCTATACGCGTAACATCGTTCTAGAGTATGTTTACCAACTAGATAAACCTTTTGATGCCGATAGTGTCTACAAAAGATTGCGCGAAGCGGAAGGAAAGCAGATCAGCCGAAGCACCGTATATAGCGCCATTGATCTCTTGTGCCGCTGCGGCATTCTCATTCATCTAACGCGTAATTTAGGAGCTAATTACATCTTGGCATGGCGTTGCCGGGGCTATGCGCTTGTGCTTTGTAGCGAGTGCGGCAAGCTCAACCTGTTCCGTCAGGAGAATCTCTCGAAGCAGATGCAATACGTCAAGCCCCCTCGATTTTCGCCAACGCAGGCTGTGATGGTCGTTTTTGGCGAGTGCAAAGAGTGTACCAATCGCAGCCTGGCTGATGGTACAGATGTGGCTCAACGCAAGGATAAGGATACAGCAAAAAAAAGCAAGCCTGCGAAGAAGTCGAAGGCAAATGATAATAAGAAATAAAATACCTATAAGGTAAATACTGATACAGTATGGGAAGAGTAGACGTCTTGTTAGGGCTCCAATGGGGAGACGAAGGTAAGGGTAAAATAGTGGATGTACTCACTCCACGCTATGATATGGTGGCACGCTTCCAAGGGGGACCCAATGCCGGTCACACCTTGGAGTTTGCAGGGGAGAAGTATGTGCTTCGCTCGGTGCCTTCCGGGATCTTCCAAGGGGACAAAATCAACATCATTGGCAATGGGGTCGTACTAGATCCTGTGCTCTTCCGCGAAGAGGTGGAGAGTCTTTTCAATAGCGGTCATCCGCTCAAAGATCGTCTCGTAATTAGCCGTAAGGCACACCTTATACTCCCTACTCATCGTCTCTTGGATGCCGCTGGTGAAAAGGCATTGGGAGCCCAAAAGGTGGGGACTACAGGCAAGGGAATTGGCCCCACTTATACCGATAAGGTAAGCCGTCATGGCGTACGCGTTGGGGATATAGAGGGCGATTTTGAGGCTAACTACAAGCGAGCTAAAGAGCGTCACTTGGGCATGTTGCGCGGTATGGGTGTAGAGGTGTCCGACCTAACACAGGCAGAAGCCGACTTCTTTGCTGCGGTAGAATACCTCCGCCAGTTCCGCTTTGTGGATAGCGAGTTTGTGATAAACAATACATTGAAGTCCGGCAAAAATATCTTGGCAGAGGGAGCACAAGGCTCTATGCTCGATATTGATTTCGGTTCCTATCCTTTCGTAACTTCTAGTAATACGATTTGTGCAGGGAGCTGTGTCGGATTAGGGGTTTCTCCCCGCGCCATAGGCGACGTTTATGGTATATTCAAGGCCTATTGCACTCGAGTGGGTGCGGGGCCTTTCCCTACAGAATTGTTTGACGAAGATGGCCGTCAGATGGCAGAGCGTGGGTATGAGTTTGGCGCCGTTACCGGGCGTCCTCGGCGCTGTGGCTGGATTGACCTTGTAGCTCTTCGCTATACGATTATGCTCAATGGCGTGACCAAACTCATCATGATGAAGAGTGATGTGTTGGATACCTTTGCCACCATCAAAGCATGTCGCGCCTATCGTATCAATGGCGTAGAAACGCGCGATTTTCCCTACTCAATAGAGCAGGAAATAGAGCCTATCTACGACGAAATACCGGGTTGGCAGTGTGACCTTACGGCCTTCGATCGTGAGGAGCAATTGCCTGAGGCTTTCCTCGATTATGTTGCTTACTTAGAGCGAGAATTAGAGGTGCCCATTGCTATTTTATCTGTAGGACCCGACAGAAAACAAACTATCGTGCGAGGCTAATAATCGCTAGCATCGTACATGACTTATCAGCAAACGATCGATTACCTTTTTGCTGTCACGCCCCAATTTGAGCAGCAAGGAGGGAGTGCCTACAAGCCCGGTCTAGAGCGGGTGTTGGCTATGGCGGAGGCTATCGGTAGCCCCCATCTTGGCACAGGTATTCGTTATATCCATGTGGCCGGTACCAATGGAAAGGGATCGACCTCTAGTACGTTGGCGGCTATTTTGTCGGCAGCCGGCTATCGGACGGGGCTTTTTACATCTCCTCATCTTGTAGACTTTAGAGAGCGCATTCGTATTGATGGTGTGCCTATTGAGGAGTGTGCCGTGGTGGATTTTGTAGAACGAACACGCCCCCTTATTGAGCGATTCTCTCCCTCCTTTTTTGAGCTAACAACTCTGATGGCTCTGCACTATTTTGCAGCAAAAAAAGTGGATGTTGCCATCATAGAAGTAGGTATGGGAGGCCGACTCGATAGTACCAATATCATCACTCCGGAGCTCTCCATCGTTACCAATATCAGCCTCGATCATACCCAATTTTTAGGCTCTACACTAGAGGAAATCGCGGGAGAGAAGGCGGGGATTTTCAAGCCCCACGTCCCTGCTCTTGTAGGGGAGGCGAATGCATCTCTTCGTGTAGTTTTTCGGGCAAAGGCAGAGCTACTAGATGCGCCTCTTTACTTTGCAGAGGATAGCGATGTATTGCAAGATGCCGAGCCCGATAGAGGCGGTTGGTTGCTTCATACTCGTGATTATGGTACCCTTTGGGGCGAGTTGGGAGGAGCTGCCCAGCGGCTAAATGCTCGTACTATCTTGGCAGCTCTTGCTATCCTTACTTGTCGTTCGTTTCAAATCCCTAGGGCTGCCGTGGAGGAGGGCTTTGCGCATGTCGTGGAGCGTTCGCATCTTTTAGGACGATGGCAAAAGGTGGCTTCTCAACCTGCTACCTATTGCGATACAGGGCACAACGAGGCCGGTATTCGTCTCGTAGTGGAGCAATTAAAACAAGAGCAGTACCAAACGTTACATATCGTTTTTGGTATGGTGGCGGATAAGGATTGGCATTCAGTACTTCGCCTGCTCCCCACGTCTGCTCATTACTACTTCGTACAACCAACGAGCGATCGGGCATTGTCTTCTGAAGAGTTGGCTCGGGAGGCTCGTTCCATAGGTCTGGAAGGCCCCGTATTCCCCTCCATTGAAGAGGGGTGTTTGGCTGCCCAAAAAGCGGCTCTTCCCAAAGATCTTATATACATAGGGGGCAGTAACTATGTAGTTGCTGAGGCACTCAAAAAGTGCTATCCCCATACATTAGAATCCGTATTCAATACTAATTATTAATACTCAAACTTATGACTCAAGCAATTCAACAGTCGCTTCGTGACAAGGCGTGGGCAAGGTGGACGGTGCTTATCCTCATCGCTCTGACCATGTTCTTTGCCTACATGTTTGTAGATGTACTATCTCCTCTCAAGTCCATGCTGGAGAAAACAGCAGAAGAAGGGGGGCTTGGATGGTCGTCTACCGTATTCGGGACTTACGGCTCTAGTGAGTTCTTCCTCAATGTCTTCTTCTTTTTCCTCATCTTTGCCGGGATTATTTTGGACAAAATGGGGGTACGATTTACGGCTGTATTGTCGGGAGCTTTGATGGTTCTTGGTGCCCTTATCAAAGTTTATGCGTTGAGTACTACATTCAATAATGGCGGATTGGGGTTTGAGTTGTTCAACTCATTCATGCCTTCGATGCCCCCCTCGGCTAAGCTCGCTTGCGTTGGCTTTATGATCTTTGGCTGCGGCTGCGAGATGGGCGGTGTGACGGTATCGCGTGCCATCGTTAAGTGGTTTGAGGGTAAAGAAATGGCTCTTGCTATGGGCTTGGAGATGGCTGTTGCACGTCTTGGGGTCTTTGCTGTATTCCGTGTGTCTGCACCCATCGCTGAGCATTTTGGTAGCGTACAAGCTCCTGTAATCCTCTGCCTTATCCTCCTCTCTGTTGGGTTGCTTTTCTATCTTATCTATGGTATTTTCGATGCTCGTTTGGATAAGACCTCGGGTAATGTTGCTAGTGCAGAAGAGGAAGAACCTTTCCGTTTCAAAGACTTGGGAAAGGTCTTCGGTAGTGGTATCTTCTGGGTTGTTGCCCTTCTTTGCGTGCTCTACTATTCTGCCATCTTCCCCTTCCAAAAGTTTGCCACCAACATGCTAGAGACAAACCTTGGGCTCTCTGCAGAGACGGCTTCCGGTATCTTTAGTTACTTCCCCATTGGGGCTATGATTATTACTCCGTTCCTTGGAGCTTTCCTCGACTTCAAGGGTAAAGGTGCCACGATGCTTATGCTCGGCTCTGTCTTGATGATTGTATGCCATACGATTTTTGCTCTTTATCCATTTGCAGCAGGGGATACAACTTCTACGATTGTTGCCTATGCAGCTATTGTGTTGTTGGGGATCTCTTTCTCTCTCGTGCCTGCAGCTCTCTGGCCCTCTATGCCTAAGCTTATCGATGGCAAAGTGCTAGGATCGGCTTATTCGGCAACCTTCTGGATCCAAAATGTAGGGCTCATGGCTGTACCTATTCTGATTGGTGCAGTCCTTGACCAGACAGGCTCTTACCGCTTGCCCATGCTTATTTTCGCCTCATTTGGTGTAGCAGCTCTTCTCTTGAGTTTGTACCTCAAAGCCCTAGATAAGAAGAAGGGCTATGGTCTCGAATTGCCCAACAAAAAGAAGTAATAAACGTTTGAATCAGAACTTGTAATACCCTTGTGGCTATGAACTCTATAGACGTCATGAATAAGGCAGCAGACAACATCCGTTGCCTTGCTCTCTCCATGGTGGAGAGAGCAAAGAGCGGTCACCCCGGGGGAGCTTTGGGGGGTGCCGACTTTATTAATGTGCTATTCTCGGAGTATCTCCGCTTCGACCCCGATTGTCCCGGGCGCTGGGCGCGCGACCGATTCTTCCTCGATCCCGGTCATATGTCGCCTATGCTCTATGCACAGCTAGCTCTTACGGGGCGCTTTTCTCTTGAAGAGCTCGAAGCCTTCCGCCAATGGGGAAGTGCAACTCCGGGTCACCCCGAGCGCGATGTAGAGCGTGGGATAGAGAATACAAGCGGACCTCTAGGGCAAGGGCATACGCTCGCTGTGGGAGCTGCCATTGCAGCAAAGTTTTTGGGTCACCGCTTTGGCTCAGAAGTTATGCCGCAGCAGATCTATGCTTTTATCTCAGATGGTGGTATTCAGGAGGAGATCTCGCAGGGTGCCGGGCGCATAGCCGGGCACTTGGGTCTCGATAATCTCACGATGTTTTATGATGCCAACGATGTTCAGCTCTCTACGATGGTGGATGAGGTAGACACCGAAGACGTGGCGCGTAAATACGAGGCGTGGGGCTGGAAGGTACTCACCATCAAAGGAAATGATGTGGCAGAAATCCGCAAGGCGTTGGACGAAGCGTTGGCGACAAAGGGCTGTCCTACCCTCATTATTGGTAAGACTTGCATGGCCTATAAGGCACTAGATGCAGAGGGTCGGGAGATTGTCGATCGCATTCCTACGCACGGGCAACCCCTTAGCAAGGCCGGCGTCTCTATCGAAAAGACACTGGGAGCTATGGGCTTCGATGCGGCTAATCCTTTTGTTATCGCTCCCGAGGTAGAGGCTTTGTACCGTCAGCGTGACGAAGAGTTGCGCCAGCTTTGGAAGCAATATGACGCTACATTCTCTCAGTGGCAGAAGGCGAATGCCGAAGATGCTGCTCTGATGAAGGATTGGTTCGATGGCAAACTCCCCGTAATTGATTGGGCTGCTATTGAGCAAAAGGGCGGGCAGGCTACTCGCTCCGCTTCGGCCATGGTGCTCAAAGAACTTGCTGCTCGGGTACCCAATATGATCGTCTCTTCGGCAGACCTTTCCAATTCGGATAAGACCGATGGATTCCTCAAGGGAACGGAGGCGATGAGCCGCAATAACTATGGCGGCCGCTTCTTGCAGGCCGGGGTTGCTGAGCTTACGATGGCGGCTCTCTGTGTGGGTATGATGCTCCATGGAGGGGTAATTGCTGCTTGTGGTACGTTCTTCGTTTTCTCCGATTACCAAAAGCCGGTGATTCGTTTGGCTGCCTTGATGCAGGTGCCTGTCAAGTTCGTTTGGACGCACGACGCATTCCGTGTAGGCGAAGATGGACCAACGCACGAACCCGTAGAGCAGGAGGCACAAATCCGTTTGATGGAAAAACTCCACAACCACTCCGGGCAACGCTCGATGTTGGTACTCCGTCCTGCTGATGTGCATGAGACTACGGTAGCTTGGCAGATGGCTATGGAAAACGACCAAACTCCCACGGGTTTGATCCTTTCTCGCCAGAATATCGACGACCTACCCAACGAAGGGCTTACTCCCTATGCACGTGCCGTGCGCATGATGTGTGGGGGATATATCGTAAGTGACGACGAGGGGGCAGAGATGGCTCTCGTTGCAACGGGTAGCGAAGTAGCTACACTCGAAGCTGCTGCTGCCATCCTCCGTGCCGAAGGGCGCAAGCTACGTGTCGTTTCTATTCCATCCGAAGGGCTCTTTATGGATCAGCCTGAGAGCTATCGCCGTGAGGTACTCCCCGAGGGGATGCCTCGTTTTGGACTTACGGCAGGCTTGCCCATTAACCTTGAGGGCTTGGTGGGTGCGAATGGCGTAATCCACGGATTGGAAAGCTTCGGTTATTCAGCTCCTTATAAGGTCTTGGACGAAAAGCTAGGCTTTACTCCGGAGGCTGTTGCCGAGAAGATCCGCACGTTGTTGCAGAGACGATAGGGATTCTCTCCCAACGAAAATAAGTAGGGGCTCTTCCGCCATGGGGTGGGAGAGCCCTTTTTTAGGCTGATTTCCTGCTTAGTTGCTGGGTGAAAAGTTTTCCGATCCTGGGCAGAAAATTTTTATTTTTCAGTCAGTTTCCCACTCCCTTTTTAGGTGGATTTTTTTCTTTTTCTAGCCAGGCTTTTTGGGGAAATGTGGGTGCTGAAAATCACCTATAGGAAGACAAAAAATTACCTGTCGAGCAAAAACGACCCTCTCCCATGGGACGCAAAGTCGGATCCTAGGGGAGAGGGTTTAGAAGTTCTAGGGAATGAAGAAGGCTCTTGTAGGTCTCCTATTAGGGGGCTATTCGGGTAGCGTCTTTATGTAGTCTTGGGTAAGGCGGATATAGTCTTCCACATCTAGCCGCTCAGCTCGTAGGGAGAAGATAGGGTCGGAGAAGTCGTACCCCTCGGGGAAAAGTGTCCGCAACGAGTTACGGAGCGTCTTCCTACGTTGTGAAAAAGCCGCCTTTACCACCTTCTTAAATAGCTCTTCGTCTACGGGCAGTTCCTTCCTGTCGTTACGTATCAATCGGAGCACCCCGCCCTTGACCTTTGGAGGGGGATCGAAGTCGAGTTCGCTTACCGTGAAGAGGTATTCGCAGTGGTACCAGCAACGAAGAAGCACCGACAAGATACCATAATCGCGCCCTCCGGGAGGGGCTGTAAGCCGCTCTGCTACCTCTTTTTGGAGCATCCCTGCACAGCATGGTACGCGGTCTTTCAGCTCCAATAGACGGAAGAAAATTTGGGATGATATGTTGTAGGGATAGTTGCCTATGAGTACGAATGGGGTTTGAGGTTGCCCCGGTATCAATTCGTCGGCAGGGAGTTTGAGTACATCCCCTTCGGTTAGGTGCTCTCCTTGGGCAAACCACGAAAAATTACGTTGCAGATACTCGACCGACTCAGTGTCAATCTCAAGCGCATAAACCTCCAACCCTAGGTCCAGAAGTTCCTTTGTGAGCATGCCCATGCCCGGCCCTATCTCTAGGATAGGGATATCGCGCCACGAGAGTACACTCTCGGCAATGGCACGAGCCACCGATGGGTTGGTTAGAAAGTGCTGCCCCAGGGCCTTTTTGGCACGAACTTTACTCATAGTACTGCGAAAAAAGAGTATATTTGTAGTGTTAGCAGCTACGAAGGTAGCGTTTTTCTGCCGTAGAACGGGGGTAAGACGCTCCAACCTGATGAATAAAAGGACTACAAGAGTGGATCAACCCATAGTTCAAGGCTCCGACAACGTTGCCCCCGGCCTCTCCGACCATCGCAGCAGAAAGCGTTGGGTGCGCTTGGCTGTGTCTCTATCTTTGGGCATTGCCTTGATGGTTGTTGTCTACCGAAACTTTGATTTTGGGGGGCTTGTGGAGGAGTTGCGTTCCAACTCAATTAGTTGGGGAATTATCGCTCTATCCATCTTGATAGAGGCCTTAGGTAATGTTTTCCGTGGGGTGCGCTGGAAGTTGCTTGTGCATCCTTTTAGTAGACCGGCACCTCGTCTGAGGAATACCATTCTATCGGTGCTTGGGAGCTATGCGGTTAATCTCATTTTCCCTCGTGCCGGGGATGTTTGGCGTTGTGCCGCCCTATCTCGCTACGAATCTCTCTCTATGGCAAAGCTTATTGGCTCTCTGCTAATGGATCGCCTTATGGATATGATCGTGCTGGGGCTTATTGTCTTGATGGCCATTGGGGGATTCTCCGATTTCTTAAGGGGCTATTTTGTAGAGCATCCCGATCTCTCTCTCAAGGTATCGCACCTCGTTTCCTCTCCATTGTTCTATTTGACTTTGTTGGCAGTAGGGGTATTCGGCTACCTCTTTTGGCGTCTCTCCAAGAGAAGCCGATGGGGTGCAAAAATCTGCAAGGGGCTACGAGATATGTGGGAAGGGCTGCTTTCCATTCGTTTTATGTCGCATCGGGGTCTTTTTATTCTCTATACCATTGGCATTTGGGGATGCTACTTCGTAGCTTTCTATCTCACCTTCTTTGCTTTTCCCTTTACTCAAGACTTAGGGATCAATGTCGGGCTACTTGCCTTTGTAATGGGCTGCTTGGGGGTGGCTGCACCCGTACAATCGGGGATCGGAGCTTGGCATTTCATGGTTATCACGACCCTTACGGCTGTGGGCGTTGAGCGCAGTGATGCCGGTTCATTTGCCCTTGTTGTACACACCTCGCAAACATTAGGTAACGCCCTTATTGGGTTAATCGCAATTTTAGTTATACCTTTACTCAATAGAAATTATAGTAGAACTCAATAGTAAGAATACATAATATAGAAACGATTATGGCAAAAGACATTCTAACGCTTAAACCTGAAGCTGTCTGGAGATACTTTTACGACCTTACACAGATTCCTCGCCCCACAGGGCAGATGGATGAGGTAACACGTTATGTATTTGAAGCAGGCAAAAAACTCGGGTTGGAGACCTTACAAGACGAGGTTGGCAACGTGCTTATCCGTAAACCTGCCACTCCCGGTATGGAAAAGAAGCCTATTATTACCCTACAAGGGCACGTAGATATGGTTCCTCAGAAGAATAGTGATGTACAACACGACTTCGCCAAAGATCCTATTGATGCCTACATAGATGGGGAGTGGGTGACGGCTAGAGGTACAACGCTTGGTGCCGACAATGGTATTGGGGTTGCTCTTGCTCTCGCTATTCTGGAGGACAATAGCCTAAAGCATGGCCCACTAGAAGCCCTCTTTACCATCAACGAAGAGGTTGGAATGGATGGGGCAAACGGCCTCAAATCCGGCTTCTGCAAGGGGGATATTCTTCTTAATATCGATTCCGAAGTAGAGGGTAATCTCTACATTGGTTGCGCCGGGGGGATTGACGTAAACGTGAGCCTCGAATACAAAGATCAGGAGACAACAAGTCAAGAAGATCAGGCTGTGCGCCTTACCCTCTCGGGGCTCAAGGGTGGTCACTCCGGTGTGGATATTCATATCGGTCGTGCCAACGCCAATAAGTTGATGGCTCGCTTCCTCAAGTGTGCTGTAGAAGAGTTTGGTGTGCGTGTGGCCTCTCTAGAGGGGGGCTCTATGCGCAATGCGATCCCTCGCGAAGCCTTTGCGGTGCTTACCATCGCGCCCGAAGATGCCGAAGAATTCTGCAAGTATGTGGCTGAGTTCGAAGCTCTCTTTACCAAAGAATTTGATGGAATCGAAGATAAGATTTCGCTCAAGGTTGAGAAGTGCGATATGCCTACCAATATTCTTCCCGAGGATATTCAAGACAATCTTATCAACGCACTCGAGGCTTGTCAAAATGGCCCCATTTCGATGCTCCAGAGCTTCCCGGATACGGTAGAGTCTTCTACCAACCTAGCCGTTGTACGCGCAGGTGATGGACTTGTAGAGGTGAAATTCTTGGTACGTAGCTCGTCGGATAGCCGCAAGATGTGGGTGGCATCGAGCATCGAAAGTGCCTTCCTACTCATGGGGGCTAAGGTGGAGTTTGACGCTCCTTACACGGGGTGGCAACCCAATGCGAAGTCGCATATCATGGAGGTAATGAGCAAGGTGTATGAGGAAATCTACCACGAGAAGCCCGATGTTAAGGTAATGCACGCAGGGCTAGAGTGTGGTATCATCCAGGGAGTTATGCCCGATATGGATATGATCTCCTTTGGTCCTGAGATCCGTCACCCCCATTCGCCCGACGAAAAAGTACATATCGACTCTGTAGCTCGCACGTACGAGGTCATTGTCAGAACCCTAGAACTTGTATAACCCCACATTCCTTTATAATTAAATGAAAACAGCATTCGTATTCCCCGGTCAGGGGGCACAATTCGTTGGTATGGGGCTCCCTCTTTATGAGGGCAACGCCGAAGCCAAGCGTTTATTCGATGAAGCCAATAAGATTTTAGGTTTCGATATTACAGAAATCATGTTCCGTGGTACGGACGAAGAGCTTAAGCAAACCAAGGTAACACAACCTGCGGTTTTCTTGCACTCGGTGCTAATGGCACGTGCTTTGGGAGCAGACTTCCAACCCGATATGGTAGCAGGTCACTCGCTGGGAGAGTTCTCCGCGCTTGTGGCTGCAGGGGCACTCTCTTTCGAAGATGGGCTTACCCTAGTCTCTAAACGAGCTATGGCAATGCAAAAAGCCTGCGAAAAGACTCCTTCTACTATGGCTGCAATCCTCGGTCTACCCGACGAAAAAGTAGAAGAGGTATGCCAGAGCATCACGGACGAAGTAGTGGTAGCTGCTAACTTCAACTGCCCCGGTCAGATCGTAATTTCCGGCTCAATGCCCGGTATCGAGCGTGCCTGTGAATTGCTCAAAGCCGCAGGAGCTAAACGAGCTCTCCCCCTCAAAGTGGGAGGTGCATTCCACTCTCCGCTGATGGAACCCGCTCGCGAAGAGCTGGCTCAAGCTATCGAAGCAACCACTTTTGCAGCACCCAAAGCTCCGGTATACCAAAACGTGGTAGCCAAGGCTGTTTGCGACGCTGCAGAGATTAAGAGCAACCTTGTAAAGCAACTTACCTCGCCCGTGCGTTGGACAGCTTCTGTGCAACAAATGGTGGCCGATGGAGCAGAACGCTTTGTAGAATTAGGCCCCGGTAGCGTATTGCAAGGGCTTATCAAGAAGATTGCTCCAAGTGTAGTTGCCGAAGGAAGAGACCAATAAAGAGGGAGGAGTGTATGAATAACGAACATGTTCGCTGTCTTATATTAGGCTCTGGTCCTGCCGGATATACGGCAGCCATATACGCCTCTCGTGCTAATCTCAATCCCGTGCTTTATTCAGGGCTTCAGCCCGGAGGGCAGCTTACTACCACTACGGAAGTAGAAAATTTCCCAGGCTATCCTGAGGGGATCACGGGGCCCGAAATGATGGAGCAACTCAAGCAACAGGCTCTTCGCTTTGGCTCCGATATACGTACGGGTGTAGCTACCTCGGTAGACTTTTCTGAGAAGCCATATAAGGTGACAATAGATGATGCGACCACCCTTACTTGCGATACTCTTATCATAGCCACAGGGGCTGCTGCTAAGTACCTCGGGCTAGCCGATGAAGAGAAGTACGCCGGTATGGGGGTTTCCGCTTGCGCTACGTGCGACGGATTTTTCTACCGCAATAGATCCGTGGCTGTAGTAGGAGGAGGAGATACCGCTTGCGAAGAAGCTATCTACCTTGCAGGGCTAGCTAAGCAGGTCTATTTGATTGTGCGCAAACCCTATCTTCGCGCATCGCAGGTAATGCAAGACCGCGTACTCAATAACCCAAAGATTACGGTTCTTTTTGAACATAACACGCTAGGGCTATTCGGAGATGACGGAGTAGAAGGGGCGCACCTTGTTAAACGTAAAGGCGAAGCAGACGAAGAATTGGTAGACATTGCCATTGATGGATTTTTCTTGGCCATCGGGCATAAACCCAATACGGACTTCTTAGCAGGGCAACTTGCCCTTGACGATGCCGGCTACATAGCCACGATCAATGGCTCTCCGCTGACCAGCGTAGCCGGAGTATTTGCAGCAGGCGACGTGGCAGACCCCCGCTATCGCCAAGCTATTACCTCAGCAGGCTCGGGTTGTAAAGCAGCTCTAGAGGCTGAGAAGTATTTGATAGATAATAATCTGTAACAAACTAAAAGGGAGTTTCTTCACTCTGCGAGTTCTACTCGAGGTGGAGGACTCCCTCCTAACAAAGAACAGAATATAAACTCTAATTATTAAACTAGTAAACACCATGGAAAAGAAACAAATCATCATTGCTAGTATCCTTGGGATTGCTTTTGTTCTGGGATTGTCTTTTGCAGCTTATCAAGTATCACGCATCCGCAAGGTGCCTAGTGAAATCTCGGTTACGGGTATCGCCGAGCGTAACTTTAAGTCCGATCTTATCGTGTGGACAGCTACCTATTCTGTGCAAGATTACAGTTCCTCTGAGGGGTATCAAGACCTGCAACGGATAGGAAAAGAGGTGCGGAATTTTATCAAGAAGAATGATATCCCAGACTCTTCCTACCTGTTTAGTGGGATTTCGATCTCCAAAATGTATGACCAAGTGACTGATGGCAATAACTATTACCGTCAGGTATTTGCAGGATATAACCTCTCTCAGACGGTAACTATTACCTCGCAAGATATTGACCGAGTAGAGGCATTGTCTCGCAACATCACGGAACTCATCAACCAAGGTATAGAGATAACTTCGGGAGATCCGAGCTATTATTATACGCATCTCAACGACCTCAAGTTGGAAATGCTCAAGGAATCTTCGGAAGATGCACTTGCTCGCGCAGGTGTTATTGCCGAAGGGAGCAATTGCAAAGTGGGGAAACTGAAACGTTCGCAGATGGGTGTCTTCCAGATTGTAGGGCAGTACAGCGACGAAGACTACAGTTGGGGTGGTTCTTTCAACACCTCAAGCAAGTACAAAACAGCCTCTATTACAGTTAAGAACACCTATAAAATTCGCTGATGCGGACGAAGACTCTAACCGCCCTCTTGCTATGGGCTGGTATTTCTCTAGTTAGTGCCGTGGGGCTTTCTGCACAATCTCTGCAGGAAGCTCGCGCACTGCGGGAGATGGGAGATTGGGCAAGTGCAGAGAGTGCTTACAGCATGCTTGTGGAGCAATCTCCCCTCAATACTGCGCTCAAAGAGGAATATGCCTCTTTGCTTTTGGAGGTGGGGAAGTGCCGAGAGGCTCTAGATCTGTTGCTATCGCACTCGAATAAGAAGTCGCGTCCTTCTGCTTCGCTTTTGGCTCAAGCCTATTATGCCAACTATCTCTTTGAGGAGACGCTCACCACTCTTGGTCGCCTTTCGCCTAAAGCAGAGACGCCCGAATTAGCCACTCTAAGGCAACAAGCCCAACGCGCTCGGCAGATGCTCGACAAGAGCGAGAGGCTAGAGATTGTGGATAGCATGCAGATGGATCTCAATGCCCTCCCGGTTCTCCCCAAGCAATACTTCTCTACGGAATGGGGACGGTTACGCTCCGCTTCGGATTTTAGAAGTGAAGTAGGACAGTTCAATGCAGAGGGTTGGGTTTACGAGACAGCTCTTGGTCTAGAGTCTTTTTACGCACGAAAGTTGGAGCACAGAGGCGATTCTGATATTTTTTCTGTCTTAAAATTGCAGGGGCGTATGGCAGAAGAGAATCCTTTGGAGGCTATCAATACGCCCAATGACGAGTGCTATCCTATCCTACGTCAGGATGGAATAACGCTCATATTCGCACGCAAAAGCAGCGAAGGCATTGGGGGGTACGATCTCTATCTCTCACGGCGCGATCCAGAGACAGGCAACTATCAAACACCCTCTCTCCTAGGGATGCCTTTCAACTCTCCCCAGGACGATCTTTTTCTCATTTACGACGATTTACGAGGGGTAGGAGTACTCGCGTCTACTCGCTTTTGCCCTCCGGGGAAAGTAAACCTCTATACATTCCGTATCAACGAAGAGCATACCCTGCTCCCTTTTAATACTCTCCAAGAGAAGCGGCCGGCCGCCTCTCTAAACCCTTGGAGAGCAACAGCACAAAATCAATAGCTACACTTATTTTATCCTCATTAGGTTATGGAAAAACGTATTATACCCTCTTCGGAGCTTATTGTCAATCAAGACGGTTCGATATTTCACCTTCATCTCAAACCCGAGCAGCTTGCCGATAAAATCATCCTTTGCGGAGACCCCGACAGGGTGGGCATGATTGCCAACTATTTTGATAGCAAAGAGTGCGATGTGCAAAACCGTGAGTTTCGCACCATAACCGGCTCTTACAAGGGTAAGCGCATTACGGTACAAAGCCATGGTATTGGGGGTGATAATATTGAGATTGTAGCGAGCGAATTGGATGCTCTTGCCAACTTCGATCTCGAGAAGCGTTGCGTGCGCGACGAGTTCCGTCAGCTCACAATGGTACGCATTGGTACCTCAGGAGGACTCCAACCCGAGAGCCCAATTGGTTCGTATGTAGCAAGTGAAAAGGCCATTGGTTTTGATGGTGTTATTTACTTCTATGATGAGACAGAAAGAGTGCGAGACCTCGCATACGAAAAGGCTTTGACCCAACAGCTTGATTGGAAAATAGAGGGCCTTAAACCCTATGTTGTATCAGCCGATGCCGAGCTACTAGAGCGCATTGTAGGGAATGACGGGCGCATTATTAAGGGGAGTACCATTGCTTGTAATGGATTCTATGCTCCACAGGGACGTAAGCTCCGCCTCCCGCTTGCGGACGAAAATCTGAACAAAAAAATAGAAGACTTCCGCTACGAGGGTTATAAAATTACCAACTTTGAGATGGAAAGTTCGGCTCTCAGTGGCATTGCTTCCCTCCTAGGGCATAAGGCTATGACGGTATGTTGCATTATTGCCGGGCGGCAAAATCTCAACATGAATACCGACTATAAAGGGAGTATCGACAACCTTATCCAACTCGTACTCGAGCGCATCTAAGCTCTGTACAAGGGGCTTCCCCCGAAACTTAACGGCTATCCCTCTTTTGACAATAGGAGGGATAGCCTTTAGTATTTATGGTGGAATTGAACTCTACATCCTTTATGGTCTCTTTTGCTTAGTTCTAGGATATAGAAAAGAGTGCAATGATGAATATTACTAGAAGTAAGCCAATGAGGGAGAAAATACAGCCACAACCTTCTTGAATGATGTCTCCAATAAAATCTTTTCCGAATAACATTCCGAGGATTGCCAAAACGATGATAACAATTAGGATTGTCATAGGGCATAGCGATATGAGTATAAGTTTATCTGTTCTTCTATCTCCTTTGGAGACATATAGATACGTCGCTTAAACTCTTTATATGCTGGACTTGCCTTGGGAGAGTCGTACATAGCATATTGTGCCCACTCTAATAACTGCCATCCTAGCCCTCGTTCTATCGTCTGCCTATCGGTTTCTTTTTCAAAACTTTGCTTCCCTCGATCTGTTAGATACATAGTGCCTAGTTGTATAATCCCGAAGAGGTTGCGTCGTTCGTATTCTGCTATGTGGGCAATTTCGTGTCCGATAATACCGACTTGAGCTTCAGGTGGTATATCTACTAATAAAATACCTTCAAAGTTTTCTTTTTTATTGATGTAGATGCAGTATTTTCGTTTGGAGGAAAAAAGAGAAGAGAGTTTGGGACGAGAGGCCATTGTTGTTGCTTCCTCAGAATATTTAAAGGAAATCGACACTCCAATCAAGTCTGGATAATAGGAAAGTGCTGTGAGAATAGGTCTCCTATATTCAGGCAAGATCTCTAGGGATGTCCCAAATTTCTGTTCAATGCTGTCTAGTTGGACTGGGCTAAAGACAAGAGAATGGCGTGTGCCTTTCCGTAGTGGGAGGCTGCTAGTTTCTCGAATAGAGGCATAGGAGAGAATGAGGATATTTGAGATTATTGCAAAAAAGAGCAATAGAGTCCAAATTCCTGCAGCTTGTAAGAATCGTGTTTTTTTCATCTCGTTGAGAGATAAAAAGCGATACCTGTTGCGACATTAGCCCAATGAGAAGAGGCACAAACTTCTGTCCAACGATTCTTATTTATTGGAATAAAACGTGAACGTATTTTATCTTTTCCTTTGGATAGATCTATATAGAGTTTGCCATATACAGCACAAGTATTTCGGTTCGAACTTAGTACATACTCCTTAGCACTCCAGTATAGAGTTGCCTTGCATTCAATTTCTTTGGCATAAGGGTCGTAAATGAGTGTGTTATAATCTAATTCGTAGTCAGCATCTTGTCCCGTATTTGGAGAGATGGATTTCATCATTTGAATGGCAGCTTCAGTTGCTGCTTTTCGGGTAATGGAGACAACTTCGCCTTGTGATTGAGCCACAGCCTGTATTGGCATCATGACACAGAATAGGTTGATAAGGAAAAGTGTGGAGAGAGTCGCTTTTGCGAGTCTTGGAGTAGAGAATCGTGTATTCATCCTTCTTTGTAGATAAAACTCCTCCAACCCCTAGAGGATTTTTAATAATCAAAAAAGAAGCGCGGGGCTGTACTATATCACCTTTTCGTACCAGTTCCTGAGAAAACTAAGAGCAAAAGTGGATATAGAAAAACAGCTCCCACGCTATACACGCAGGAAGCCGTTACACCACTCTTCAGCTCTTCGTTGAATTTTCTCAGGATTCGTACGATGAAGAATGAAGCGTAACGCTTCCAATTTTATATGTCTCGGAGGGGAGTTTTTTGTCCCCTCTCCTACTCGCAAAGTTATGCAAAGTTTTTGATATAATCTTTGTGATCTGTTTCTAAGAGTGAGCCTACTTTTTTGTAGGGAAGAGGAGGGGGGGCTCTTTCTCCTCTCCGAATGGAGTTCGCTTTTCTCCGCAATGTCGGGTAGGAATCCTGAACGTATGCCAAGAAATATAGCTAGATTAGCCAAGAGATATTGTACCTTTGTGGAAGTATGGATGTAGATGTACAACAAGTAAAGCAACGCCTAGGAATTATAGGCAATGCCCCCAAACTGCTCCAAGCCATCCGCACAGCCGTGCAGGTTGCTCCTACGGATGCGACTGTTCTCATCACGGGGGAGAGTGGTGTAGGTAAGGAGTTCTTCCCCAAAATCGTGCATCAGTACTCCATTCGTAAGCACAAGAATTATATTGCGATTAACTGCGGAGCCATTCCGGAGGGAACTATTGACTCGGAGCTATTTGGGCATCGAAAGGGTTCTTTTACGGGAGCGTTGGCAGATCGTAAGGGCTACTTTGAAGAAGCCAACGAGGGAACGATCTTTTTGGATGAGGTAGGGGAGTTGCCTCTGGCTACTCAAGCTCGTTTGCTACGTGTGCTAGAGAATGGAGAATTTATCCCTGTGGGGGCAAGTCAACCCATCAAGACGAACGTCCGCATTGTGGCTGCCACGAATGTAAATATGGCAGATGCCATACGCAACGGCCGCTTTAGAGAGGATCTTTACTATCGCCTAAATACAGTCCCCATCCTAGTACCTCCTCTGCGGGAGAGAGGGGACGACATCGCACTTTTGTTCCGCCGATTTGCTTCAGACTACGCCTCTATGTATCAGGTGCCGCCCTTGGAGCTATCCGCAGATGCCAAGCATATCCTTATTACATATCGCTGGCCGGGGAATATCCGCGAGTTACGCAATATTACCGAGCGCATGAGTATCCTCGAGCAAAATCGACTTGTGGAGCCGGAGGTGCTGCGCAATTACCTCTCGGCAGCAGGACTACAAGATCTCCATCCTGTAGTATCGGGAGTGCAGCAGAGCGTGGATCAGCAAACGTTTGCCAATGAGCGAGAAATACTATATCAAGTACTTTTTGATCTCCGTCGAGACTTCAACGAGCTCAAACAGACGGTGAACGAGATGAAAGGCGCGCCCCTTTCGGAGACGAATCGAACTATACAAATGGTGGAGCACACCGAGGCTTGTTCTCCCAGGCACGAGGACGCTTCGCATACATTGCTCCCCTCATACTCTACGCACAGCCAAGAGCACGCCATCGATTATGACGAAGTGGTGGAGCCGGAAGAGGCAGAAGAGACTCTCCCACCCTCTCAGACCGCCATCAAGGGGATTATTACATTAGAAGAGGCAGAGCGGCAACTTATTACACAAGCTCTTGAGTTGCAGAAGTCGTCCCACACACGGCAGCAAATTGCCGACATGCTCGGGATTTCTGTTCGCACACTATCTCGCAAGATAAAAGAATATGGTTTGGAATAGTCTCATGCACCGGCAGGCAACAAGAGTGCTGGGGGTGCTCTCTTTGCTATTTATGCTCTCATCTTGTCGTATTTCTTATAAGTTTACGGGTACATCCATCGACTATGACCAGACTAAAACGGTCTCCATCTCGGAGTTTATAAACCAAGCTCCCCTTGTTTATCCACCCCTTAGTCAGACCTTCACAGAGGCGTTGCGTGAGCTCTTCCGACGCCAAACTCGTCTAGAGGAGGTGGCTCAAGCCGGAGACTTTAGCATAGAGGGAGCTATCGTTGGGTACGAACTTACCCCTGTTGCGGTGCAGGACGACGCCTTTGCTTCCATGACCCGGTTTACGATGACTGTCTCTGTACACTTCGAGAATAATGCGAACCCAAAGAAAAATTTCGACAAAACTTTCTCTGCTTATACAGAGTTTGATAGCAGTAGTCTCTTCTCGCAAGTGCAAGACGATTTGGTGCGACAGCTCACCGACGATATCACCAAGCAAATCTTCAATGCCACGGCAGAGGATTGGTAATTCTCAACTATTACTCCTCGGGACTTGACACATGACAGCACAAGAGTTACGAACCTATCTCAATGCACCCAATACGCTGAATAAGGAGACGCTACCAGAGCTCAGACAGCTGGTAGAAGCCTATCCTTATGCACAGACTTTCATCTTTTTATACCTATACAACCTAGCTCTTCTCGAAGACCTTCGCTACTTCTCCGAACTAAAAAAATGGGCAATCTCTCTCCCCTCCCGTAGTAGATTATACGCTCTTGTGGAGAAGCGATATATCCCTCAGAGCCCCATTGTTGCCGAATCGGACAAGGGCGATTTTTCTTCCATAGATCGTTTCCTAGAAGAAATAGGCTCCTCACACTCCGGTGATACACTCGTCTCGCTGGGCGAAGGCGTTGGTACTGGTGGTGACTACTTTGGCGCCCTAGAGCGTGGAATTATAGCTCCTACCGCCGAGAACTATGAGGAGAGGGAGAAGGTGCTTCCCAAGTCTCAAGCCTCTTCTTTGCCCACTCAAGAGGAAGTAGAAGAGGAGGATAGAGGCCCTCTTTTCACAGAAACGCTTGCCAAAATCTACATTCAGCAGCAGCGTTATGACCGTGCTCTTGATATTATACGGGCAATAATGACCAAGAATCCAGAAAAAAACGCTTACTTTGCAGATCAGATTAGGTTCTTAGAGCGCCTACAAGAAATAAGTAATAGAGAATAGTATATAATAAGACACGTAAGTACAATGTTTGTTTTCCTATCCATCCTCATCCTCTTAGCAGCTGTTTTGCTTATACTCGTAGTAGTTATCCAAAACTCAAAGGGAGGGGGTCTTGCCTCCGGATTTGCCTCAAGCAATCAGATTATGGGGGTTCGTAAGACGACCGATTTTCTAGAAAAAGCTACTTGGTGGTTGGCTGGAGCTATCGCCATCCTAAGCATCGTTTCTACCCATTTCCTCCATACAAGTCTCAAGGAAGATCAGGGGATCAATAGTGTTATAGAGCAGAAAGTAGAAGAAGCTCCTGAGCAACAGCTCCCCAACTTGGGAGGTGAAATGCCAGCCGCTCCTGCGCCCGAAGCTCCTCAGCAGTAATCTACTTTTTTCATAGAGAGGAGGAGGAGTCTTCTCTTTTTCACCTATACTCCCAAGGAGTATAGGCTGATTTATATCCATAAGGCACTTAGTTTTTGTTTTCTTTTAGGGTGATTTCCCAAAGAAAATAGGCTGGGTGTCTTTCTTTTTCTCCCTAGATTTCCCTCTAGAATTAGAACCGAGAGAAAAATGAGAATAGGGGAGGTAAAAAGGGATGTATCCCTACTTTTTATGAGGTTTTCTCAAGAAAAAGTATTGGTACATCTAACAAAATGACTACCTTTGTCGCCGGAAATGGAAGCTTCCTTAGCTCAGTTGGTTAGAGCATCTGACTGTTAATCAGGGGGTCCTTGGTTCAAGCCCAAGAGGGAGCGCATCTGATTTCAATAAAAAGCCCTTCATATTGGAGGGCTTTTTTTGTTGTCTTCTGCTTAGAGGATGGCTGTTGTTTGCTTTCCTACAGGGTGTTTTTCTTTTCCCTCCTTGCCTCATATGACAAAAAGAAACCCCCTATTCTCATGCGAGAATAGAGGGCGTTGTTTGCTTAGATAGCCTAGAGATTAGGCTTCGGCTTCTTGTTGTTTGTTACGGTAATCAGCAAGCTCTTCTATAGCAAAGTCGCGAACAAAGCGTTCGATCTTGTCCTGCTCAGCAAGCGCAAAGCGATGATATACGCGAGCACTTTTGCCAAAGAGTTCGGGTTCGTCATTGGCTGCAAGGAGCAACAAATGCCCAAAGAGAGCATGTGAAGTCATCTCTACGAGGCGGCGAGCTTGGAAGTCGAGAAGTTCTTGATTCTTCTGCTCAACAACAAATTGAGTTACCTCGTGAGCACGTTCGTTCATCGCAGCTAGGCTCTCTTTCATGGCTTGCCACTCGGGTTTTACCTCCGTTGCTTGGTACTCGTGCATGCGCTCGTAGTAGGTGCCGGTTGTGACGTGGCGGATAGCTGCCACTACCTGCAACTGGGTTGTACCTTCGTAGATATTGGTAATGCGGACGTCCCTATAGAGGCGCTCACAAGTATAGTCTTTCATATACCCACTACCGCCATGGATCTGTACGCAATCATACACATTCTGATTGGCGAACTCGGTGCTAAGCCCCTTACCGATAGGAGTAAAGGCATCGGCTAGACGGGTATAGTATTTGAGTTCCTTGCGTTCTTCGGGGGTGAGTTTGCGCTCTCTCTGGATGTCTTCTAGCGTCTTGTACATATCTACAAAACGACAAGTTTCGTAGAGATGAGCACGAGAAGCATCTGTTTTTGCTCTCATAATGGAGAGCATCTCATACACAGCAGGGAAGTTATCAATGGTCTGACCAAATTGCTTACGCTCGATAGCATAGGCGTAAGCCTCCTGATAAGCGGCTTCGCTAAGGCCTACAGCTTGCGACATGATACCCAAGCGAGCACCATTCATCAGAGCCATAATGTATTTGATAAGACCTAGGCGGCGTTCACCACAAAGCTCTGCTTTGGCATTAGAGAATACCAATTCGCAGGTAGGAACGCCCTTGATACCCATTTTGTGCTCAATGCGGCGCACGGTTACACCGGGGTTGTTTTTGGAGTCGAAGATGAACATCGAAAGTCCACGACCATCGCGTGTACCCTCTTCGCTACGGGCGAGCACGAGGTGGATGTGAGAGTCTCCATTGGTGATAAATCGCTTTACACCGTTGAGGTACCATGCACCATCTTGTTCGTTGTATGTAGCCTTGAGCATTACGGCCTGAAGGTCACTACCGGCATCGGGTTCGGTAAGGTCCATAGACATAGTTTCCCCAGCCGAGATACGGGGGAGGAAGCGCTCCCGTTGGTCTTCGCTACCAAATTCGTATAAGGTGGTGGCGCAGTCTTGCAAGCCCCAAAGGTTCTCAAACCCGGCATCACTACGCGAAACAATATCCGCTGCCATGATGTAAGGAGTGATGGGGAAGTTGAGACCATCGTAACGACGAGGGAGTGCAATACCCATAAGGCCTGCCTGACGCACAGCATCAAGATTAGCCTGTGTGTAGGGGTCGTAGATAGCTCTACCCTCTACGAGAGAGGGACCCGTTTGATCCACGTTCTGGGCATTGGGGGCAATTACATCCCCGCAAAGCTCACCTACGATATGGAGTACCTGCTCATAGCTATCGAGGGCATCTTCGTAGTTTTGGGGAGCGTAATCGTATTTATCTTTATCCGCAAAGTCACGCTCGCGAAGAGCCACAATGCGCTGCATCAACGGGTGGTGCAGATGGTATTTTAGTTGGGGGGTATCTGTATAGAAATTAGCCATAATCTTAGATGTTTAGCGTGGTGCTTATTTACTATTCTTTCTGTAAGCTGCGATCATTTTAGGGATCACGTCTTCTACTCTCCCCGTGATTACATAGTCCGCAATGCTGTTGATGGGAGCTTCGGGATCGTTGTTAATCGAGATAATGAGCGAGCTTTCTTGCATCCCTGCCACATGTTGGATCTGACCGCTGATACCGCAGGCAATGTAGAGTTTGGGGCGCACGGTAACTCCTGTTTGACCAATTTGGCGGTCGTGATCGGCGAATCCGGCATCCACGGCAGCTCTAGAAGCTCCCACTTCGGCACCTAATACTTCGGCAAGTTGGAAGAGGAGTCCAAAGCCTTCTTTACTGCCCATACCATAACCACCGGCCACGATGATGGGGCTACCTCCCAAGTTTACCTTGCTTTCTTCGATATGACGCTCAAGGATAGAAACCACAAAGTCGGTATCCGACACGTAGTTTGCTACGTTGTGTTGGATTACTTCACCCTTGTAAGCGGCATCGAAAATCTCTTTTTTCATCACTCCGGGGCGTACCGTTGCCATCTGAGGGCGACAGTCAGGGTTGACGATGGTGGCAACGATGTTACCGCCAAAAGCCGGACGGATTTGGTAGAGAAGTTCGGGATAGTGTTGCTTGGTCTTGGCATCGGTGTACTCACCAATCTCTAGAGAGGTGCAGTCTGCCGTAAGCCCACTGTGCAGAGCCGACGAAACAAGAGGACCTAAGTCGCGTCCCAGCGTGGTGGCACCGAGTAGTGCTATTTGGGGTTTTTCTTCATCGAATAGCTTGGTTACGATAGCTCCGTAGGGCTTCGTTGTATAGTACTGTAGGTTGGGAGACTCAAATGTGTGCAGGCGATCTACTCCATAAGGGAACACCTGCTCGGCAATCCCTTTGATGCAGTTAGAGATAGCCACGGCCTCTAGTCGGCAACCAAGACGTGTGGCAAGAGCGCGTCCCTTGGTAAGGAGTTCTAAGCTCACTTCTTGTACGATGCCATTTTCTATTTCGAGATAAACAAATAGGTTGTTCATAGTTATCAATACGTCTTTCGGTGCGTGAATTATCCTATGGTGTGATTGGCAATAAGTTCCACAATGAGGGAAGAAATGCCTTCGTCATTGGCTTCGTAGAGACGAGCTTCCTTAGCTTGGAATACTACGTTTTCTATGGTCTTTACCTTTGTGGGAGAGCCAAGAAGTCCGCATTGCTCGAGTTCGGCCTTTACGTCAGCAGCTGTTAGTTCTGTGATCTGTAGGTAGGGACGAGCCTCGAATAGAGAGCGTTGCATTTCGCTAGCCTCCCCAAGTTCGTTGGGCACCATAGCATACTTATACTTTTGTAGCGCCTTGGCGTTGCGAGGACGGCATGGAGCCGAGCTTCCGTTCACAGTGATAAGGAGGGGAAGAGAGGCCTTTACTCGCTCTACACCGTGCTCCAAGCGACGGCGAACGATCACCTCTTTTGCGTTTATTTCTTCTAGTTCTTCAGCGTACGTTACGGTAGGAAGCCCGAGCTTATGAGCCACCTGAGGACCTACTTGAGCGGTATCGCCGTCGATGGCTTGGCGACCCGATAGTATGAGGTCAGGCATCCCTATATGGCGGATAGCCATAGAAAGGGCATAACTTGTGGCAAGAGTATCTGCACCGGCAAAGGCACGGTCGGTAAGGAGATAACCACGATCTGCACCACGATAGAGAGCTTCTCGGATTACATCGGCAGCACGGAACGGCCCCATCGTAAGCACCGATATGGTTGTATCGGGATACTGGTCTTTGATACGGAGTGCCTGTTCCAGGGCGTTAAGGTCTTCGGGATTGAAGATGGCAGGCAGGGCAGTGCGGTTGACTGTTCCGTCTTCGCGCATGGCATCTTTGCCTACGTTGCGAGTGTCTGGCACTTGCTTAGCAAGGACTATAATGTTCATTGGCTACAAGTATATTGGTTTTATATTTATTTCTAATTAGCGATTGAGTACTTTATTCTTGGCTATAATGGCATTGTAAGGCTTGATGTAATCGGGTACCCAGTAGGCGACGTCGGCGGTTCTCTCTTGGTCCAAAGCCTGCCATGCAGGTAGTCTCAAGGAGGAGGCCAATGCCTCGGTCGGGGTAATGAGGAAGCGGGCATTGGTAAGTACCTCAGCACATTTAGCTGCTCCATTTCCTATCAAACAAATAGGAGTTTCGAGGGGTACATCGGTATAGCTTTCGGGTTGGATAATTTCTGCATGGGGTGCAACGAGTTGAATTCCCTCGGATGAATAGGTGGCTGTGTAGACCTCCATGCGTCCGGCATCAATCATCGGTACAATAAGGGCTCCTTGGGGAATCAATCTCTGCTCAATACCCCCCCAGGCCAATGATTCGAGTGTAGAAACTGCGATTAGTGGCTTACCGGATGCGAAGCAATAGCCCTTAGCAAACGAAGCTCCTATGCGCAGCCCCGTATAACTCCCAGGACCTCCACTTACGGCTACGGCCACAATCGAATAGCCTTTTTCGCTGGCTTCTGATTTGAGTTCATCGGCAAAGCGAGCGATAAGGGCAGCGTGTTCGTTCCCTTTTCGGCCTATTCGCTCGGCTATGACGCCCTCTCTGGATAGCAGAGCTAGCGAACAAACATTGGTAGAGGTATCTATGGCAAGAATTGCCTCTAGTTGAGAAGTCGTGGGCTGATGGGCAGAGATCATGGTGCCAGTCGGTCTATCTTCCAACCCTCCCCAGCCTCGTTTGGGGTATATAAGAACCTATCGTGCAAACGGCTTTCTCGGCCTTGCCAAAACTCGATGCGCTCCGGCTTTACAGCGAAGCCCCCCCAATTATCGGGGCGAGGTACACTGCGTCCAACGTACTTCAGGCTCTCGGCAGCAAACGCTACCATGATATATTCTCTATTGGGTATGGGGTGGCTCTGAGGAGATACTCGGGCTCCCACTCTACTTTTATAGGGGCGTTGCGCAAAATAAGCGTCGCTCTCCTCGGCAGAGAGGTGGCGTACAGTGCCCTCAATGTGGATCTGTCTCTCCATCTCGTGCCACAAAAATGTAAGTGCCACATGGGGGTTTGCACTCATCTGCCTACCCTTACGGCTCTCGTAGTTGCTGTAAAAAACAAACTCATCGTTGAGCACCTCCTTGAGTAGTACTGTGCGCATACTCGGATGCCCATCGGGTGTACTTGTTGCCACAATCACGGCTGTGGGTTCTAGAGCATTGCCCTCCACAGCTTCGCGCAACCACTGATTGACTTTGTCAAAGGGGTTGGCTGGCATATCTTTGCGCGTGAGACTATGCTTACTATACTCGCGCCGGTAGCTCTCAAAATGCTGATCCATTCTTTATCTTTTCTACTACAACTGCACTCTATTCTTCTGAGTGTGCAACATTCAGCACTACAAAGCTACTCTTTTTTTCGATATCTTTGACCCCTACTAGTGATGAGAATTAATTAGCACTCTCGATTATGATGGATACAATCAAGCAGATATACCGTATTGGCAATGGCCCGAGTAGTAGTCATACGATGGGTCCTAAGCGTGCTGCAACCCTCTTTCTCAAGCAAGTAGAGGGGCTTGTAGTCTCTTCGTTTGAGGTGACTCTGTATGGTAGTTTGGCGGCTACGGGCAAGGGGCACATGACCGATCAGGCGATACTATCTGTACTCAATCCGATACATCCCACAGAGATCATTTGGGAACCTTCTGTCGAACTAAAGTTTCACCCCAACGGCATATTGTTCCGAGCTCTTGATGGAGAGGGGAAAGAGATAAAGCGATTTATGGTCTATAGTATTGGGGGAGGTGTTCTTGCCAATGAGGACTTTAATGAGCAGGTGACCAATGAGGTTTATAAGCTCTCGCACATCACAGAGATGATGCCCATCTTACAGAAGTATGGAATGTCTTACTGGGAGTATGTAGAGCATTGCGAGGGGAAAGAGATTTGGGATTACCTAGCTGAGGTATGGAAGGTGATGAAGCAGTCGATACACGATGGCTTGGAGGCCGAGGGGGTATTGCCCGGAGGCTTGGGGCTAAGACGGAAGGCGGCGGAATATATGGTGCGCTCCCTGAGCTATTCGGAGAGCGTGCGCTCTCGTGGTAAAGTATATGCCTACGCTCTTGCCGTGAGCGAACAGAACGCTTCCGGAGGGCTCGTTGTTACAGCTCCCACATGTGGCTCGTGTGGTGTAATACCGGCTGTACTCTATCACCTGCAAGACACGCGCAACTTTACGGATAAGCGAATATTGCGTGCTTTGGCTACGGCAGGTCTCTTTGGGAATGTTGTGCGTACGAACGCCTCTATCAGCGGAGCGGAGGTGGGATGCCAGGGCGAAGTGGGAGTTGCTTGCTCGATGGCGGCTGCCGCTGCTAGTCAGCTCTTTGGTGGTACGTTGGCTCAGATTGAATATGCGGCCGAGATGGGACTGGAGCATCATTTGGGTTTGACGTGTGACCCCGTTTGCGGATTGGTGCAAATCCCTTGCATTGAGCGTAATGCCTTTGCCGCTAGTCGTGCTCTCGATGCCAATACCTATGCCAACTTTACGGACGGCAGGCACCGAGTAAGTTTTGACCGCGTAGTAGCGACTATGCACCAAACAGGCAAAGACCTCCCGAGCCTGTATAAAGAAACTTCTACGGGAGGACTTGCAACGAACTCAGAGCTAGACGGAGAAACTCAAACTGACGAAGCCAAATTTTCTGAGTTGGATGGGCCGCACACTTCGCCCTGCTAAGTCGGGCAATTACAGACAGAGAGAGCTGTAGAAATCCTCTGTAATAAGTACCCCCTCTACTCTCTAGGCTTCGCCCGGATGGAGTAGAGGGGGCTTACTTTTTGGGGAGTAGTACATTACTCTTTGGTCTCGTACAAGACGGAGAGTTACACCGCTTCCCTTTTTTAGATCGACTTTTTACCGCATTACTTCTCGGCTTGTTTCTTGAGAAGTTCTTTGATCTCGCCAAGAAGTTTCACTTCGTCGCTGGGTTCGGCAGGGGCTGCAGGCTCCTCGGGTTTGGCCTTGCGCAGTTTGTTCATTCCCTTGACAAGCATAAAGATCACGAAGGCGATGATGAAGAAATCGAGTACAGCTTGTAAGAAGGTACCCACAGTCATAGCGACTTCCGGCCTAGTGATTTCTCCCCCTTCTATCACAGCTTCGCGGAGTACCCACTTGAGATCCTCGATGTTGCTGCCACTCGTCAATAAGGTAATGGGAGGCATAATTACGTCCGCCACGAGGGAAGAGACAATTTTGCCAAAGGCACCACCGATGATGATACCCACAGCCATGTCCATTACGTTGCCCCTCATGGCAAACTCTTTGAATTCAGAAACTAGTTTCGACATATCTAATATCCTTTCTTTTTTATTTGTTTCCCATAGAGACCATATATTGTAGCCTTTTGAGCCGGGGCTTAGCTCAACCCCTCTATATGGCCATCTACTATATCTATATTGACGGCTTGTGGCGCCTTGGGTAGCCCCGGCATACGCATTATATCACCCATAACTACCACGATCATACCTGCACCTCTATTGATAACGAGGTCGGTTACTTTCATCTCAAACCCTCTCACGTCGCCATACTCTTTGGCATCGGTGCTAAAAGAGAACTGTGTTTTGGCGATGCAGACGGGGAGATGCCCTAGGTGTAACTCGCGTATTTTGGAGAGAGCTTTGGCGGCTTTGCTGCTGTAGGTTACGCTGCCTGCGCTATAGACCTTGCGGGCTATCTTCTCTACTTTTTGTTCGATTGTTTCGTCTGATTCGTATGCAAATTTGAGGGGCATTGAGGGCTTATTTTCAATGGTATCGACTACGAGCTGTGCCAATTCTGCGGCACCCTTACCCCCTTCTGCGAAGGCATTGTTTACAGCAAAGCCTACTCCTAGTTCGTCTTCGCAGTGCCGGCGTACTAGTTCTATCTCGCTATCAATGTCGGAAGCAAAGCGATTGAAACAAACAACTACGCGCTGACCAAAGTTGCGCAGGTTGTGTACGTGCCTATCAAGGTTGGCCAATCCGCGAAGTACTCCCTCTTTATCGGGGTCTTTGATGCGCTTTTCGTCCAGACCTCCGTGCAGCTTGAGGGCGGATAGCGTGGCCACCAATACGGTGAGTTTGGGTTGTAATCCTCCCACTCGGCACTTTATATCGAAGAACTTTTCTGCCCCTAGGTCAGCCCCGAATCCGGCTTCCGTGATGGCATATTCTCCGTACGACATTGCCATCTTGGTAGCGAGCATTGAGTTGCAACCATGGGCAATATTGGCAAAGGGGCCTCCATGCACAAAGGCAGGTGTATGCTCTGTGGTTTGTACGAGATTGGGCTTGATGGCATCTTTTAGCAGTACGGTAACAGCTCCGGCTACCCCAAGGTCTTTGACCGTAAAGGGTTCGCCTTCTTTTGTGTACCCGAGGAGAATATTCTCTATGCGAAGGCGTAGATCTTCTAGGTCTTTAGCTAGACAAAGTATGGCCATGATCTCCGAAGCCGGAGTAATATCGAAGCCGGTTTGTCTGGGTATGCCATCCGTGCTGTTTCCTAGCCCCGAGACGATGTTGCGCAACGAGCGGTCGTTTACGTCGAGCACTCTCTTCCAAAGCACTTCCGACAATCCGACGCAATTATCCCTATTTTGATATATATAATTATCGAGCAGAGCCGTAATCATATTGTGCGCCGAGGTGATTGCATGGAAGTCTCCTGTGAAGTGGAGGTTGATGTTTTCCATCGGGAGGACCTGGGCATATCCCCCACCGGCAGCGCCCCCTTTTTGCCCGAAACAGGGACCCAACGAGGGTTCACGCAAAGCCACGATGGCGCGTTTCCCTATTTGGTTAAGCCCGAGAGCCAGACCAATAGAGACGGTCGTTTTCCCAACCCCGGCTTTGTTTGGAGTAATGGCAGTAACGAGTATCAGGTTGCTTTTGGCAATCTTTTCCGGACGGAGACTGCTCAGCCCTATTTTGGCAATATGATGTCCATAGGGCTCTACATTGGCGTTGTCGATACCCAAATCTTGGGCAATATCTTGTATTGGCTTTAGCTCTATCTCGCGAGCAATTTCTATATCTGTCTTCATAGAAACAAACTTACTATTGATTTCCGTAGCAAATGTAACTATTCCCTTTGGATACAGGGTATTCCGTTCTGCAATAGCCTTATAGGTAAAGTCAATTCGCCGAGAGAAGACTTCCGCTACAGCTTGGTTTTATAGAAAATCTTCCCTGAAAAGAAAAGTTTTTCTACCTAGAATCACTAGGTCTTACAGGCTGAAAAACAAAAAAATATAGCCCAAGATTCTTTTGAGTTTTGGGCAGGCTTTTTTGCACGTTTCACACTGCTGTTTTTTGCGTATCGTACCCAGCATCTGTATCTGAGATTGGGTGTATCTATTATCTCTTTGAGGGATGGGAAGTCTATCCACTCTGTCGTGGGTTATTTGTACTTTTGCCCTAGATTTGTGGGAGACAACCGCAAATCCCTGTCCAACTATAAGGCAATGAATGAACCCAGACAAATAGAGATAGAGAGCTACGACTACCCTTTACCTGATGAACGCATTGCACGTTATCCGCTTGAAGATCGCGCTGCATGCCGGCTGCTTGTCTATCGGTCAGGTGAGATTATCTCTTCTCAATTTCGGCAGATTACAGACTTTATTCCTGAGCATTCTTTGCTCATACGCAATAATACGCGCGTAATACGTGCGCGCATACATGTGCAGAAACCATCGGGGGCGCAGATTGAGATCATGTGCCTTGAGCCTGCAAATCCTGCCCAATACGAGCGAGCATTGTCCGCCACCTCAGGCTGTTCGTGGCATTGTTTGGTGGGGAATGCTCGGCGTTGGAAGGAGGGGCCTCTTGAGACGTCGGTGACTCTTCCCGGGGAGACTGATCCTATCCTCTTTCGTATTGAGCGAGGAGAGGGGGACGAGATTCACTTCTCGTGGAATAGCGACCACTGTTCCTTTGGGGAGTTATTGTCTGTGGTGGGAATTTTGCCTATCCCCCCTTATCTCCGTCGTGAGACCGAAGAGAGCGACAACATTAACTACCAAACAGTTTATGCCCAATGCGATGGATCGGTAGCCGCCCCCACAGCCGGACTTCATTTTACTCCGGAGCTTTTTGAGGCTCTTAAAGAAAAAGGAGTATCCTTAGGGGAGATTACATTACATGTAGGGGCAGGTACTTTTATGCCAGTCAAGACGTCTAAGATTGGTGATCACCGGATGCATCAAGAGGTTTGCCGGGTAGAGCGAGGTATCGTGGCTCAATTAGCCGGCGGTTCTTACTCTCCCATTATTGCGGTGGGCACTACCTCTGTACGTACATTGGAGAGCCTTTGCCTTTTGGCTCTTAACCATATAGACGAATTAGGGCAAGAGGATTATTTACCTTTTGTGACCCAATGGGAGCCCTACGAAACGGACTATCCGAAGGCTTCTATGCCCCAAGTGATGGCTGCTCTCCTTAGCAAAATGGACAGTCTCTCCCTCGAAGAGGTGGTTTTTAGCACCGCTTTGCTGATTGCCCCGGGCTATACCTTCCGCGTTGTGGGGGGGATGGTGACCAATTTTCATCAACCCAAGAGTACCCTTCTACTTATGATTTCGGCGTTTCTCGGGGAGGAGTGGGAGCGCATCTACGACTATGCTCTTAGTCACGACTACCGATTTTTGAGTTATGGTGATGGCTCACTGCTATTGCCGTAAGAACCACTTTATACGATCACACAAACTTAATCCTAAATACAATTATGAGTACAAAACAATACAGCATTGTAGGCATGCATTGTGAGCATTGCGTTGCGACCGTTGCACGCGTGGCCTCTGAGGCAAAAGGTACCAGCCAAGTATCCGTATCCCTTGCACAAGGGACGTTAACCATGGAGGTGGATGAGACAATCTTTGACGAAGCTCTCTTTGTAGAAACTCTAGGCGAAGAGGGATTTGGCATTAACTGATAAGTACATCAAAGGATAGAAAGAGAGAATAAGCATTATGATAGTGATAAGTAGTAAGAAGGAGCTACAAGCCCTTCTCGAAAGAGAGCGTGAGTCTCGCAAAACTATCGGACTGGTACCCACAATGGGCGCCTTGCACGATGGGCATCTAAGCCTCGTAAAGCAAGCAATTGCCCGCTATGATGTATGCGTGGTGAGTATCTTTGTCAATCCTCGTCAGTTCAATAATCCCAATGACTTGGAGACCTATCCGCGTCAGCCGGAGAAGGATGTCGCTCTCCTCGATAGCGTGGGTTGCCACTATGTTTTCATGCCTTCTGTAGAGGAGATATACGATGGAAGTGGAGTAGAGCGCACGTTCGATTTTGGAGCTATTGGCCGAGTGATGGAGGGGGTACAACGCCCCGGACACTTCGAAGGTGTGGCTCTTATCGTGAGCAAACTCTTTGAGCTCGTTTCGCCCGATGGGGCATTCTTTGGAGAAAAAGACTTCCAACAGATTGCCATAGTACGTTCTATGGTGGAGCAATGTGGCTTCAAACTTTCTATTATAGCAGTGCCTATTGTACGCGAGGAGAGCGGACTTGCCCTCAGCAGCCGCAACCAGCGTCTTACTCAAGAGACACGCCCCTCGGCTCCACGTATCTACCAAACCCTCCGTGCCAGCCTAGAGCAGAAAGAAAAGGGAATGACTCCCAACGAAGTAATCGCTTGGGTTACTAAGGAACTTAATGCCATACCGCATCTTGAGGTTGAGTACTACGCTATTGTGGATGGTAATAGCCTGCAACCTCTCGAAGCCTGGGAGGATAGTGAAGATCCTGTAGGGTGCATTGCCTGCTATTGTGGGGATGTACGCCTTATCGATAATATCCACTATACGAAGTAAAAGGAGATTGTATCATGCAGCACCACTCTCGCTCTTTTTTGTTCGCTCATCGCCTTACGCAATGTTTTTCGCTACTGATAGGAGTGCTATTGCTGAGTGGTGTATCGGCGTGTTCGTCTCGTAAAAAAGTTGTTTCTACGGCTCCTCTCCCAGCTCCTCCTACCCCTAGAATAGAGGTGGAGATTCCCGTAGAAAAGCCGGTAATTCCCTCTAATGCTGAGGCTATTCGTGGAGTCTGGCTTACTACCATTTATGGTTTGGATTGGCCCTCGCGCCGTGCTGTCTCTACACAAGATATGGCCTCCCAGCGTAAGGAGCTTTGTCGTATACTGGATAGGTTGGCAGAGGCTCATTTCAATACGGTTTTCTTCCAAGTGCGCCATCGTGGGGACGTGATCTATCCCTCGAAGATAGAGCCTCGTGTAACCGTTTTTACGGGAGGGCGGAATAATTATCTAGACTACGACCCTCTACAATTCGCGATCGAAGAGTGCCACAAGCGTGGTCTTAGTATCCATGCTTGGGTTGTTACTTTCCCCTTAGGCAACTCCTCCAACGTGCAAACCTTAGGGGAGAATAGCGTTTGGAAGAAGCATCGCGATTGGTGTTTTACCCTGCACAACGATTGGTATCTCAACCCGGGGCATCCCGAGGCGCGGAGCTATATCTCCTCTGTGGTGCGTGAGATGGTCGAGCGTTATGACCTAGATGGAGTCCATTTTGATTACGTCCGCTATCCCGATAAGATGAGGGAGAAAGAGGATCAGAATCTATATATGCGCTATGGTAAGGGGCGGTCTGTCGGAGAGTGGCGTACTAATAATATCTCAGCCTTCCTCAAAGAGGTGTCGACCAGGGTGCGCGCCGTTAAGCCCCATATCCTGGTAAGTGCAGCCCCTCTGGGCAAATTACGCGTTTTACCCGCTATGCCCAATGTGGGATGGACAGCCCGTGAGAGCGTCTTCCAAGACCCAGCTGTGTGGTACAGGGAGGGGTCAGTAGATTTTATAGTACCCATGATGTACTATCGCGACAACCTGTTTGATCCCTTCTTGGCAGATTGGAAAGCTCAAATCCCAGGGCTACCTATTGTACCGGGGCTAGCTCCCTATCGTATCGAAGATGAGAGCAAATGGACTGCTCGCGACATTGAGAATCAAATGAATGCCAGCGAACGTTTGGGTATGGCAGGGATCTGTTTTTATAGAGAACTCAATATCCGTCCCAATCGAAACGGGGTAGATCGTGTGATCTCACGACACTTTACAGCTCCTGCACGTATGCCTTCGTTTGCCAAGCGTGGGGTTAATCGTCCTCCTCGTCCCTCGGGGCTTACTATTGAGGACAGGGGGCAGTATCTCGAAGCTTCGTGGACTATGCCCTCTTCGTGGAATAGCTCAAAGGGAACTTTTAATTTCTATGTTTCTGTGCCTGAAGGGAACTTGGCCGGTGAAAACTTCTTACTGGCAACCCTGATTCCCTCCACTCGGTACACTTTCTCTAAGGAGCTGTTGCAGCCCTTCTCTCGGGCTAAAACGCTACAATTCCGAGTAGAGGCTTCGAATCGTTCTTATGTGCGAGGTGAGGCGTCCGAGGCTGCTATTCTCGTGAAGGGTAACTAGGAGGCTCTTGAATGGCAGGTCTCTACCTACACGTCCCATTCTGTAAGAGCCGTTGTGCCTATTGCGCATTTTACTCGCAAACAAATATCCGACAGCAAGAGGCTTTTGTAACTGCTCTCTGTCGGGAGTTGGAGCTACGTCGGGAAGAATTAGCCCCCTCTATCCCTATTGAGACCGTCTACTTTGGGGGAGGTACTCCCTCTCTTCTCTCTCCGTCTCAGCTTGAGAAAATCGTGGATACGATTCGGAGCGTTTATTTCCCCGTACCCGATGCGGAATGGACTTTGGAGGGGAACCCCGATGATATAACACCCGAGTATGCCCATGCTCTTCGCCTTTTGGGATTCAATAGAGTGAGCCTTGGAGTACAAAGTTTTTGTGATGAAGAACTTCGCTTTTTAGGGCGGCGGCACACAGCGCGGCAGGTGTATAGCGCGATTGAAGCCCTACGAACGGCCAATTTTTCCAATATAAGTATCGACCTTATTTACTCCTTACCGGGGCAGAGCCATCAGCTTTGGCAGCAAAATCTATCTTCTGCATTAGTCCTCGAGATACCCCATATTTCTGCCTATAACCTGACCTACGAAGAGCATACTCGCCTCGCGCATCTTGCGCGCCGTGGCTCTATAGAAAAGCAATCGGACGAGGACGCCTTACGCGATTATTACTATTTAGTGGATACTCTCCACGGGCGAGGGTACGACCATTACGAGCTATCCAATTTTGCCTTTCGAGGGATGCACTCTCGCCATAACTCCTCTTATTGGGATCGAGTGCCCTATCTTGGTTTTGGTCCTTCGGCACATAGTTACCTCCCTGAGAGTAGGTATGCCAATGTTGCTCACCTCCATCGTTACATAGAGTACCTACAACAAGGTACTACGGCAATAGATTTTCGGGAGAATTTATCCCCTACTGATTGTTTTAATGAGACCATTATGACGGGGCTTAGAAGAGCGAAAGGGGTTGATTTACAGAATGTTCCCGAAGTTTTTGGGCGTGAGAAGTTATCTTTTTTACAGACTGCAAGCGAACCCTACCTAGCCCAAGGTTTACTCATACTCGACAGTACTTCTCAGTACTCCATAGAGGCACCTTCTCCCTCTATTTGCAAGGAGAGAGTTGCAAATGAGGGGCAATTTTTACGTGCTTCTAGGGAGGGAATGGTGGTTATTGACTCTATTATTAGCGATCTTTTCCTCTTGTAGTAGGGAAATCCCCCTCTAGTAGGGATTTTATCTTCTGAATTATCTACTTGATAACTAGCTTGTTGCATAATTCCATCTTCGTCGCACTAAAAAATATTCCCAGAAAATAATACCTACTTATTGGTAGTTTCAAATTAATTACTACCTTTGCAATGTCTAAAGAGAGACAGGAACAATACGAATAACAACAATAAAGGATTAAGGATTATGGCTTACGTAATTTCTAACGACTGTGTAGCTTGCGGAACTTGTATCAACGAATGTCCCGTGAGTGCAATTTCTGAAGGCGATATCTATAAGATTGACGCTGATACTTGCATCGATTGCGGTTCTTGCGCTGCAGCTTGCCCATCAGAAGCTATTTCACAAGCATAAGCACCTTTTTTAGGTAGCTTACCCTACAAACGAAAGAGAGATAATCTCCATCCGAGTTTCATACTTGGGTGGAGATATTTTTTTGTAGAGCTGTTGTTATTTCTTCTCTATCCACCTCTCTCAATGAATTAGGCTTGGAGGGCTCCAACTAGTGACGGTTGTAGAGGAGTTCGTCGCTCCGCTATCCCTTGAGTATGTCCTCCCTACTTACCTTATCCCTACTACTAATAGGTAGTCTATAACGCTAAATCAATACCATATAGATGAGCCGGTGAGGCGAAGGGTGGCTTCATTTCCTTTGTGATTTCCAGAGTAAAGGGCGCCCCCACAACTGGGAGTTGGATGCTCTTGTGCCAAAGTTGGATTTGAGGGAGAGGGGTAATGTGCGCCTCCATAGAGCGGCTCTCGCGATTGTATAGCTTGACTAGGAGGGTATGGGAGCCTTTTTTGAGAGGGAGGCGTAGCGTGTGTTGGTGCAATCTTCCCGACTCTTGGGGTCGATAAATTGCCCCTGCTACAATGGTGCCATCTACGAGGCAAAGCATCCCCTCCGAGAACTGAATCTCTAGAGGCAGCACGAGATCTCGGTCTGCCGTGAGGGTGTAGCGTAGGTAGCGCGCAGAGCCCTGGGATACTTTTTCTTGATACGCAAACGATACCGGAAGGGTGCGCCACTGTTCGGGATTAAACTCATCTTTTTGTGTGAATTTGGCGGGGAGTGTGCCAAATCGGCCGCCGGAGGAAGCCACAAGGAGCTGCTGCCAATGGAGAGCTTTGAGGGGTGTTTGGTAGAGGGAGGAGTCCGCCGAAAGAAGTGCTATCACTTGCTTTTTCCCGGCTATGTTTAGCTGTATGTTTTTCCCTTTTTCCTCTTTTGTGAAAGATAGGGTAGCTTTTTGCTTCCCGTGTTGGGGATACCAGCGATACCCTACGATGCTACGATACCCTGTATAGTAGTCTATTTGCGAATGGGCGTATAGAGCCTCGGCTTCTAGAGGATAGAGCCGCTTCGCATTGTGGGGTGGGGTAATGAGGGATAAGGGGCGGTCGAAGTGGAGGGCGAGTACCGTGTAATAATCTTCGGGAGCTGCCTCCTCTAGCGTAAAGGAGATAACCCTTTTTGTTTGTTTTTGTTGGGTTATTTTCCCCTTCCCTCGGAGCGTTTGGATACGGAGCATTTTACCCTCAATCGGGGGGAGAACAATGTCCTTTCCCTCTCTATTATAGGGGACAAAAAGGTATAAGATCTTGCCATCGGGAGCAACGGTAGCGAGGGGCAACCCTTTCTTTATCCCCCATGGGGAGGGCTGAGTTTGGTAGACAGCTTGTTGGATGGGGGCCATCCAGTCTCCGATGCGTTGCAGCACCTCTCTCTCAAAGTCTACTATTTTACCACTACCCATAGGGCCTATGTTTAATAGATATTTGCCACCGCCGGATATCACACTTAGGAGCGATTGTAGCTTCTCTTGTACTTTGTCTTCCACTTTTCCGCGTTCTTGCCAAGAGCGATAGCCCCAAGTTTCGTCAAATATGGAGGCTGCTGTTTGCCAAGGCATGACCATGGAGTAATCGGGGTACTCGTTGTCTGCCATCACACAGAAGTCCGCAAAGTCGTTGCCCAAGCGCCCGCTTACCATGCATTGGGGCTGCAAACTGTGTACGAGTTGGTACATTTCTCTACTCTGACTCTGCTGCATCGAACCCATATCGAACCACAATTCGTCCACGGCTCCATACTGAGTCAGCAACTCACGCACCTGCTTTAGGTTGTATTCGTGGTGTAGAGGGGTAATGGGATCAGCATTGTGAGACGAGAATGGCATGGCGTAGGGGTAGTGCCAATCAATGAGCGAGAAGTAGAGGCCAAAGCCTAGACCTGCCTGATGGCACGCGGCTGCAATTTCTCCCACGAGGTCGCGGCGAGCCGGCGTGGCATCGTACGAATTGTATGGAGTGGTAGCTGTACGCCAGAGGCAGAAGCCATCGTGGTGCTTGCTTGTGATGACAATGGAGCGCATCCCTGCCCTTTGCGCTAGTTGTACGATCTCTTGTGCGGAAAAGTCTTTGGCGTTGAATTGCTCGGCAAGTGCCTCATATTCGTCGGAGAATCCTACCCCAAAGGTCAGTATCTGCTCGGAGTATCCCCTCTTTACGGGGGTACCTTGCCATACTCCACCGGCTACTGAGTATAGTCCGTAGTGAATGAAGAGGGAGTACTTATCGCCCAACCAATCTGCCCAAGCAGAACCAACTGAGAGTAGGGTGAGAAGGAGTGCTAGAAATAAATTACGCATATTGCCATCGGATTTCTAGGCAAAGATACGAATCTATTTTTGGCTGAAAATCTATCCCCAAGGTTCAAGAAAAGGCGAAATAGCGTGAATGATTTGTGA
>ERZ773234.20-NODE-20-length-62443-cov-6.203805_pt1 | contig 62443 bp, 59 predicted proteins | sample MGYA00580523_ERZ773234 | MGnify/ENA primary metagenome ERZ773234 (study PRJEB29015, sample SAMEA2738167) | human oral metagenome | biome: human oral; feature: human-associated habitat; material: saliva | place: China | collected 2262 ...
GTAATGTTGAATTGATAGGTGTCGAGAATACATTATCTCATGGAAAAAATAGAAAGTTAAGAAAGCCCAAAAGGGTTCGGAGGAAGTTAAATGAAAACTTTTAAAATTGGGAAACAAACGTTTCTGCGAGTAGATAGAACATTCCCTTGTCCTATCTGTAAAAAAACGGACTGGTGCTTTCTGGCATCAGATTGTAAAAAGGCTTATTGCTGCCGTCAATTAGACGAGGACAAGCCTAGTGTTGCTGGCGCTACTGAGTATGTCATTGACGGTTCAAACGTTAAGGACATTGAAATTGTGGAAATTCCACAACTAGAGCAAGCGCCTGCTAATGTATTACATAAGGTGTATTCGCTTGTTATTGAGCTTTTCGGTTTAGATAACGAGCATTTAACTCATCTTATGATGCAAAGAGGTTTTAGCTTAGACCAGACTTATCTAAGAGGTTATGCCTCTTTTACAGAAGAAACCTTGAGAAAACAAATCAAGACCAAAGAAACAGTTGGCGATAAGACCGTCGGTAAAACTGTCTGGGAAGATTTGTTTGAGCAAAACGGTTTACCTCGTGACGCTTGGAAAGGTGTCGCTGGGTTCTGGTACGATACTAAAAACCAAACGCCGATCTTCATGCCAACTCACCGTGGAATTTTCATTCCAAACCGAAATGAGTTCGGTCAAATCATTGGTGGCCAGATTAGAGTTGACGAGGCTTCTATGAAATATAGTGCTGAAGTCAATAATATCTGGCAAGATAAAGCTAGGGTTGTCATTAAACATGTAGACGGTCAATACCATTACACTATCTACATGTATCCAGACTATGATGTGTATTCTGAGGGAACTACGCCAAAGAAACAACTAACGTTTCCGAATGGCTTATCTTTTAAGATAAAAACATCAGCTAAGTATGTTTGGTTATCTACCTCGTCTAAAGAGTATGGCTGCGGTGCTAAAAATGTTCCGCACTATGCTTTTCCAGACCTTGTTCTAGCGCAAGCTAGATTTGACGAAAACGGGAACGGTTTAGTTAACCTTGTTTCGCTTTGCCAAAGCGTTATTGTAACTGAGGGATTGCTGAAGGGCGATATTATCGCTACGCAAGTTCCAAACACTCGATTAGAGAAGTTGGGTTCTACCTTAGTTTTAGCAATGGCAGGTGTGAACTCTTGGAAACAAGTAGCATATCACTTGAAAAAAACTACATTTGCTAGAGTATTTCTCGCATTTGATAGTGATTTCAAGGATAATGATGCTGTTTATACTTACTTGAAGAGAATTATCGAATACATTCACCAACAGGATAAAAACAAACAAGTGTCTGTTTTTACCTGGGAAATTGGTAAAGGCTTAGATGATTTCTTGCTAAGTAAGGAGGCTTTGACACAAACCGTCAAAGCTCACAATTTTTAAGTTTTAAAAATATCATTTAATTAAGGAAGTATAGACTATGTAACTGATAACTCACGCGCATAGTCTTTTTGTATTAAAAAAGCTATCTAAAAGATAGTACGGAGGAAGTAAAAAATGGAAAATGTTATTGAAAGAAAAGTAGCAGTAGTGAATGAGTTTATGCTTACTCTAGCTGAAGCTAAACTTTTGGAAGAACTGAGTGAGCCACACTCACCAGACCTTGACTTGATTCACAATTTACTTTGTGACGAGTTGCCTTATGACATCGATTTAGTGACTGGTATTTTAAAAGAAGGTCGCTCGATTGGTGGAGCGTATCAATACGCATTTGATCTTGCTTTTAAGCAATATCAGTCAATGGAACATAAGGTAACTGGCGTGCATGGTGCAGCATTGCATCACACGAAAGTTTTTGAGTGGGTGGTTGAATACTTCAAGTTAGAACATATTGAAGTTGAGAAACCAAAACCTATGGCTAATCTGACTGCTAGTGAGATGCTACGTAGAAAATTAGCTTCAGTTCCAAAAGTCGAAGAGGTGCTGGAAGTAGTTGCAGAAGACAAAAATCTCAGAATTGAAAAAGGTGGGCAAGTGACATTTGATTTGTTTGGAGGTGAAGTAGAATGATTGATTTTACTAACTCTAACAACGAACATATTAAAAATGCTTTAAGACCTCCTAAGTCTTTCTTTACGGAGTGTTATAAGAAATTTCCTATCTACATTTGGGAAAATAAAACTGACAAGATTGTTAGTTCTGAACGCACTCAAAAAGATGCTAAAGTTATTCAAAAGCGTCTGACAAAGAAAAGCAAACTTGATTTCTGGGATACTCATGACTATTTCCTCTGGGTAGGAGTTTCAAAGAAAAGAGTTGAATTTCAGATGTATCGTATTCAACAATACTTTGTAAATGGGCAAGAGCATTTCGATGCGTCGCTCTACAACTTTGAAAAGTTCACTGAGAAAGAACATATCAAGCTAAGTGGTTCTTACAACGGTATAGAATATGTGCCTGGACTAAAGATGCTTGGTATTTTTAGAGGAGCTTACTCAGACTATTGGCTACTACAATCTTTAGAGGATGTGTTCAAGCGTTTCAAAAAAAATGATGCGCTAAAATACTTAGACTTTGCTAAGATCAAAGAATCTATTTCCTTATCAAAATATTTTTTTTGTTTACCAACGATGATGCCTCATATCTATAAATATCGAGCTATCATTGAATATGCGCAGAAAATAAATGCGCGTGGTATTCACAAAGATTTGATTGGTGGGATAACATATGGGTATGGTTACAGTTATACTCATTGTCATGCTCACATGGGAAAGCTGACGTTTAAGTTTTTACGAACACATAAAAATGTTTTCAAAAATTCAGACGAAGGTTTTGAGGACTATAAGATTAGACAGCATCTTGAAAAAGCACTAGGTGTGAAGGTAGTCCCAGAGTTCACTAAATATTTCAAAAACGTAGAGGATTTGGAATGTATTCCTAAAGGGATAAAGTTGGTTCGTTTTCAAAATTGGGTTATCAAAAACTCAGTGAGAGCGTATGAATATAGGGACTACCAAAATATGCTTGAAAGACTTGGTGTAGCTTTTGAAGGTGACTTTAGAATTATGCCAAAGAACTTCAAGCAGGCTCATGATGAGTCAGTTAAAGCCTACAATAACATGAAGGATAAAATCAAAAAACAAGGATACCACGAAAGACTTCATAAACTCTTGGGATTGGAACAGACTATTGGTAATTATACCTTTGTCCTACCTAAAGAATTGCAAGAGTTAAAAGCAGAAGGTAAAGCCTTGTCGCACTGTGTCGGTACTTATGCTGACCGTGTTGCTAGTGGTGAAACTGTTATTGTTTTTGTCCGTCAAAAAGAGAAAGTTGACAATCCACTCTATACCTTAGAAATAAGTAATGGAAAGATTGTTCAATTAAGAGGAAAACAAAATAAAGCTGCTGCTGCTGATGCTCTGGAAGCATCTAAGAAATTACTCTTATTTGCTAAAAAGCATAAGATAGCAGTCTAAATTAAAAGGAAGAAAGGGAAAAGGTCGTGATATAATTCAGGGCCTTTTATTTTATAAGGAAACAATGAAAAATTTTAACTTTAAGGGATTTAATTTTCCAAAAACTGACGCTGAAAAAGTTCGTGCTAATGTAGAAGCAGTAGCACTTGTCAAAGAGTTAGAAAAAACTCAACAACAAGCAACTGCTGAGCAACAAGAAATTTTAGCGAAGTATGTCGGATGGGGTGGACTTGCTAACGTATTCTTTGATAGATACACAGGCAAGTTTGAGGAAGAGCGCACGCGCTTGGAAAACCTCGTAACTCCAGAAGAATATCGTGCTATGGAACATAGTTCTTTAACTGCTTACTATACAGATCCTCGCATTGTCGAGCAGATGTGGGACTACCTTATCAAAAATGGTTTCAAAGGTGGAAACATTCTTGATCCATCGATGGCAACTGGTATTTTCTTTGGAACTATGCCAAAAGAAATTCAAGAGAAGTCTACTCTTGTAGGGGTTGAATTGGACACAATTAGTGGCCAGATTGCTAAACAACTGTTCCCAGAAGCGACTATCCTTATCCAAGGATTTGAAACAGTCGAATTTGACGGTAAACCTTTTGACTTAATCATGACTAACGTGCCATTCTCTGAGTTTCGTATTTCTGATACAAACTACGAGAAACCTTATGTTATCCATGACTATTTCTTAAGAAAGTCAGTCGATTTGCTCAACGAAAACGGTGTGATTGGTTTTGTAACCTCTATGGGTACTGCTAATAAGCGTTCTAACTCAATCTTGAAAGAAATCAAAGATGAGGTAGCATTCCTTGGTGGTGTACGCTTACCTAGCTCTGCTTTCAAAGAGTTAGCTGGTACTACGGTATCATCTGATATCTTATTCTTTGAAAAAGATAGACTAAAGACAAAGAGTAGCAATGAAATCTTCTTTGAAGATGCAATTCGCTCTGACCTTGACAAAGAGGGACGTGTCTTTATTAACCCTTACTTTGAAAACAATCAAGTATTGGGTGACTATGAAATCCGTTATTTTAACGGTGCAACACTATCTGTTAAACCTTGGAAAGCTGACTTGTTCTTGGATATTAAAGAGGGACTATCATCTATCTATGTTCCTACATTTGCAGGGTATAGCGTAGCTGATGTCACGATCTTATCTAAAGTTCAATCACAATCTAATGTCCGTCCTTACGAGTACGGATTTGAAGATGGCAAGGTAGTGTATCACAACGGACACGAAACACGTGTTTTGTCAAAAGGTGCTGAGATTACATTCTATCAAGATGCTAATGGTGAATTTGTATCCTGGGATAAAAAACATGGCGCAAGTGTGATTGAAGATTTTGAAGCACTCAGAAAAGAGGATAAAAGTGTCGTAACAAGCACTTATATCAGTCCTCAACCGTCAGTACGTGGCGCAAACAAAGGTCTATATAAAGGTGTCTATTTCTATGAAAAGCCTTTAGAAGAGAAAGAAGTGGCGCGTGTTAAAGGTATGATTGCTATTAAAGAGGCTTACCAGTCTGTTATTGATATTCAATCAACTGATGATTACGATATTGACGAGTTTCAATCTATGCTGATTGAACTTAACGAAACATATGATATGTTCGTGAAAGAATATGGGTATATCAATACTCCAGTCAACACTCGCTTGTTTGAGCGTGATGATCGTTTCCCTTTAATCGCAAGTCTGGAAGAAGAAGCACTAGATGATAATGACAGTTCAAAAGTTGTTTTTGAGAAAGCGAAAGCATTCTTTGAACCAACTATCCGTCCTAAAAAATCACTAGAGAAAGTAGATAGTGCTGAAAAAGCCTTATCTATCAGTCTTTCAGAAGGTCGAGGGGTTGATTTAGATTTCATGCTTACCCTCTATCCAGCAAAAAATAAAGAGGTATTGCTTGCTGAGATTTACAACGAGGTAGCGCCCAATATCCAGAAATACTTTAAAGAAGGTATTTTTGAATGGGAACTTAAAACAACATTTCTCTCCGGGGATGTATTAACTACAAAAAAGTTGCTAGAACTGCTGGTCGATAAAGGCGATACTAAAGCTGATTGGGAATACTATCTCTCACTAATCAATGAGGTAGTACCAGAACCAATCACAATGGTCGATATGGAATTTAATATCGGCTCTATGTGGATCCCAAACCGTGTGCTTGGTAAGTTTGCTTACCATATCCTAGACGGTTATGAAGTTGACCTTAATTCTGACGTGGCAGAAGAAGTAGTAGCAACAAGTAAAATTGGTCGAGGTCTAACTACTCCATTCGTTAGGGATGTAGAATACTCTCCTGAAAACCAACGTCTTGGACTACGTTCCGAGGGTGCTGGTGTTTACAGTAAAGGGCATGCTATCTTTGAGCGTTTGCTAGGCTCTAACCAACCAACTATCGAAAAAACTGTCATTGAGGACGGCAAAGAGAAAAAGGTTGTAAATGAAGTAGCAACTGCTGAACTACGTGAGATTGAGCGTAAGATGCAGAAAATGTTCCTTGATTTCGTAGAAAATCACGAAGATGTAAAAGAATTGGTTGAAACTACGTTTAACAAACGTTTCAATCGTATCGTCAATAAAAAATATGACGGTAGTCATTTACATATCGAAGGACTAGCTCAAGGATACGAACTGCGCCCTCACCAATTAAATGCGGTTCAACGCATTCTGGAAGATAAACGTGCGCTCCTTGCCCATGAAGTAGGGACTGGTAAGACGTTAACAATGGTAAGTGCCGGATTCAAACTTAAAGAACTTGGACTAATCAACAAGCCATTGTATGTTGTTCCATCTAGCTTAACTGCTCAATTTGGGCAAGAAATCCTACGTTTCTACCCAACTAAGAAAGTCTTTGTCACAAGCGAAAGAGATTTTGAAAAATCAAGACGTAAGCTATTCATTTCACGTATCGCATCTAACAACTACGATGCAATCGTGATTGGCCATAGCCAGTTTGAGAAAATCAAGGTATCTGAAGAGCGTCAACTTGCTTTTTATCAAGATCGACTTGATGAAATTCGCAGCATCATGGCTCTTGCTGAAAGTGAACAAGACCGTGTTACCTTTAAGCAGTCTGTTCGTATGGAAGCCCGTTTAGAAAAACAGATTGAAAAATTAGATGAAGGAAAACTGTCTAAAGCAGATAGCTTCGTAGAATTCGAGCAGCTTGGCATTGACTTCTTATTTGTTGATGAATCTCACCGTTACAAGAATGTCCGTCCGGTTACAAATCTCGGCAATGTTGCTGGTATTGGTAACACAACCGCTCAGAAGAACATGGATATGGAAATGAAAATCCGTAGCCTACAAGATGAGCATAACGGTACTAATGTTGTCTTTGCAACTGGTACGCCCGTTTCTAACTCAATCAGTGAAATGTATGTAATGATGAACTATATCCAACCAGATATCCTTAGTGAGTATGGGATGGATAACTTTGATGCCTGGGTTGGTGCTTTCGGAGTTATTGAGAATAACCTTGAAATTAACACGACAGGTGATAAGTTTATCGCTCGTAAACGTTTCACGAAGTTTACAAACTTACCTGAGTTGATGAAACTCTACAAGCGTACCACTGATATTCAAATGACCGAAGATTTAGACTTACCTGTGCCAGATGTCGAAAGGATTGCAGTTAAGTCTGATATGACTTATTCGCAAACTGATAAATTAGGGGAATTGGTCGAACGTACTGATAAAATCAAGACTGGAAGTGTTGATCCATCGGTAGATAACATGTTGAAAATTACTTCTGAAGCACGTAAATTGGCTACGGATATGCGCTTATTGGATACAAGTTACACGCTAGCAGATAACAATAAGATCATGCAAGTAGTTGATAATGTCTTTAAAATTTATCAACGTGAAACTATTAACCGTGGTACTCAGATGATTTTCTCTGACATTGGTACTCCCTCAACTGACGGATTTTCGATTTACTCTGAATTGAAAAATCTTCTTGTTGACCGTGGTGTCCCAGAAGAAGAGATTGCCTTTATCCATGATGCGAAGAATAAAGATGCCAAGTTGCAGCTACAACGCAAAATGAATGCTGGTGAAGTTCGTATCTTACTTGCTTCAACTGAAAAAGGTGGTACTGGATTGAATGTTCAGCGACGTATGAAAGCAGTACATCACATTGACGTCCCCTGGAAACCGTCTGATATTATCCAACGTAACGGACGTATCGTGCGACAAGGAAACTTGTATAATCGTGTACAAATTTACTACTACATCACAACAGGTTCGTTTGATAACTACTTATGGCAAATTCAAGAAACTAAACTACGTTATATTAGTCAAATTATGACTAGTAAAACTCCTGTCCGTTCAGCAAGTGATATCGACGAGCAAGCTATGACTGCTTCAGATTTCAAAGCTATTGCAACTGGAAATCCTTTCTTGAAGATGCGTATTGAGTTAGAAAATGAATTGGACTTGTTAAGCAAGCGTAAAGTTGCATGGAAGCGTGACTTTGAACTCTCACAAAAGAGTGTTAAATCAGCGCAAGAGCGTATTGAAGCTACTAACCGTCAACTTGCTAAGATTGATATGGATATTGAGCAGGCGAAAGCTACGAAGAAAGTAGAGTTTACTATCGATGAAGAGACGATTGTAAAAAATCCATTTGTCATGGAATTTCCAGACGGATATACAACCGACTCAACCACTAAGGCAGGTAATCAACTTGCATACAATATGCAATACAACTTGTCTGAAACTCCTAAATTCGTAACTTTAGCTAAATATCGTGGTTTTGAACTCAAAGCACTCACGTTAGATGCTCCATATTGCCAAGGTAAAGCATTAGAGTTGAAAGTTGTTGGTAAGAATATGTACACTGTTGAACTTGATTTCACCTCTCCGGTCGGCACAATTCAACGGATCAATAATGTTATTGATAACCTTGAAACAACAAAAATTCGCTTAGAGCAACTTGTCAAAAATCAACAGCTTATTGTTGATAAAGGGATTGCAGATAGCGAATTTGCAGACGAAGAGCGCCTAGCTTACGTTAAAGCTAAGTACAATGTCTTGTTACCTTTGCTTAATAATGACGCATCAGTAGAGGAAATTGAAAATGCTCTTGAAGAATTTTCAAAACAGAATGGCTCTGAAGATAATTCAGTAAATGTACTGGACAAATATCTTGAAGTTAGCCAAGATGATGTAGAAGAAATTCAACTATTAGAACCTCAAACTGAAACTATTGAAGTTCCTTCTGAGGAAGATTCTGAGCGTCCAGAACGTGAAGAAGATAACTCTGATAAGTTGAAACTCGCTCTACAATTCCTTGCAGATGCAGAACTTTTACTAGGTCAAGCTGACGAACCGACAGAAGTAGTGTTCACTTCTGAAACTACTATCACAGTATGTGAGCAACTAGAATTGTTCTAAATCTTACATAGAGGTATCTAATCTTAATGATTAGATGCTTCTCAATAGCAATCTAATCTGATTTGGATTGTTATTGAGAGGTAAAATTCTCAAAATTTATCTCTATGACGTACTTTAAAGACTGTTTTTATAGCATTTTTAAAACTTTCTAAAAAAGTTCAGAAATATATTCTATAATAGTTGTATTTTTAAATAGAATATTATACAATAAGGTCAAGAATATAAAAATAATTAAATTTAAGTATTTCGGTATATATAAATTACTGAAAGAATGGAGATTACAATGGTACAGGAAATATTGCTACATGAGGATAGTCTGGCAAGTCAAAAACATTTACTTGAACCAGACTACTTGACAGACTACTTGCAGATGAAACAGTATGAAGTTGCTGGCGAAGATAAAAAGGAAATTAAGAATATCCTAGAATATATGATTTTAGGATATGGCTTGCACGTTATCGTTTCAGAACTTGGGATGCAATCTACTTTATCTTTGGCTGAGCGCACGATCAGACGTAAACTAAACGACAATGGTTTAAAAAATGTAGATGAAATCATGACGAATTACTATCGTTTGTTACTGTTCCCAATGCTGCAATCGGCAGAACTTTATCTAAACGAGAAGTATAATGAACTACATTATATTCCCTTATATCTTTAAAGGTTCGGATGAAATTCGCTTTACCTATGCTTTAGAAAGACAGAAAATTGCTTGGTATGGTGTCAAGAGAACTCTGGATCGCCATAACAAGTGGCTCTATTCTGTTCTGATTGTCTTTAGTGAAGTGCCTTACGGTCTGCCAGAAAGTCCAGTTAAGCAAGGAAAAGTAGTAGTAAGCGTAGATGTCGATAAACTAGCTATAAAAACCTTGAATGTAGATACTGAGAAAGAAGTATTCTTTGATATTGCTAATGATTTTGGATACTCTGAGAAGCTATCCTATTACGATAGGAAGCTAGAGGAAAGTCGTAGGCAATCTAACCCAGATAACTACAACGCGGACGGTACTGTTAAAGAGGGTAAGAGAAGTTGGATAAAGACAAAAAATTACAATACCTTACTCGCTCGTAAACGCACTCTCTGGCATAAAATCAAGAAGTCCAGAAAAGACCGTTTTCATAGCATAGCAAAGGCTATTGTCTTAAATTGTGATGAAATCGTTGTTATCAAAGAAGATTTCAAGGCGCTACAAAAACGTAAAGACTACAACCCAGAAGATATGAAGTGGACTGACTCTCGTAAACAAAGAGGCGCTGAGATCATGTTCAATGCACCTTATGAGTTTATAGAGTTGCTGAAGCAAAAAGCAACCTATCTAGGTATATCGTATTCAGAAATTACCAAAGAAAAACAATGATTGAATGAGTGATTACTGACATCATAGTCAATATGTACTAGATTTATCAATCTCAATCTGGTATACTATACTAAAGTCGATTTGTGGACTGTTGTTTAAATACAAAAATCATTCATGGCTAATCGAAAGGCGCTATAGTCAAGCAGACAGGCTATGAATGCAGTACAACCAATATCAACCTACGAGGGTTTTGGAACTGTTCTATCTGTACTGGTAACAAAACTGCTGTGTAAAAACGTATTTTTACATCGATGTTTTGGAACTGTTCTGTATGTACTGGTAACAAAACATATGTTTTCGATTGTAGTTTTCTTACTTTGCTTTGGAACTGTTCTGTATGTACTGGTAGCAAAACAAGTTTTTAGATAAAGCCTGGTTATTTTGTGTACTGACTACAAGACAAAGCAACTCGCCAAAAGGTTGTTACTGGAAACAAAACTCCTAAAGCCACGTGTTCAGTTTGTACTGATACAAAATATCGAGGTATATAGGTAGAATACCTAAAGAATAACAAATACTAAAACTACCAACCCTTGACCTTATTGGAAAGGGGTATTTTTTAACGCACTATCTTTTGGTAGAAAAAGTATAATTTTATTACTAAAAGAAAATATGGTACAATGGTACTACTAACACTAGAAAAGGATCAAAATAACATGGCTGATGATTTCACCTTACAATCAAACATCGAGAAGCAACTTGGCCAGCTGCCACCTTACATTAAAGAATGGTATCGGACTAAAATGATTGCTGGCCGTAGCAAGCGTACTCTCTATGAATATCTAAATGAATACCGTCGATTTTTTACCTGGCTGCTTGATGCTGATATTGTTCCAGTAAAAGATATTAAGGATATTCCATTATCTGCTCTTGAAAATCTTTCTAAGGCTGATGCTGAGTGCTTTTTCATTTTTTTACGCGAACGCAACCTTTTAAACACGAATAAACCGACTAATAAGAGCGTATCTGAAGTTACGATCCATAGGACATACCGGGCGTTGTCTGGTTTGTTTAAATATCTGACTGAGCAGACTGAAAATGAAAATGGTGAGCCTTATTTCTATCGTAACGTGATGAAAAAGCTAGAGATAAAGACAAAGAAAAAAGAAACACTCTCTGCCAAGGCCAACAAGATTGCTCCTAAACTCTTCCTCGGTGATCTAGCAAAGCAATTCCTACACTTCATTATGGATGATACTTCTGCTGAAGGTTACGTTAAAAAGGCTAATTTGAGCAATCGTGCCTTATCTACCTATTATCGAGATAGGGAACGTGACGTAGCTATCATTGCCTTAATCATTGGTACTGGTATCCGTTTAAGTGAGGCAGTCAATACTGACTTGAAAGACCTTAACTTGCAGACACTATCTGTCGAGGTCACTCGCAAAGGTGGTAAAAAGGACTATGTAAATATCGCTCCTTATGTCATTCCATATATCGAGCCTTTCCTTGAAATTCGTGCTAGTCGATACAAGATTGACGGTAAAGATGCTAACCTACCACTATTCCTATCAGTCCAGACTGGTGTACCTATGAGGTTAAAAGGTGCTGGTATCGAGCGTTTAGTAGGTAAGTATTCTAAGGCTTTTGGTACTGAGATTACTCCCCATATGCTCAGACACGCACTTGCTACTGATTTATACAAGAAAACTGGCCAAGAGGGTATCGTGGCGCAACAATTAGGACACGCTAGCACTGCTCTCGTCAGTCACTATGCGCATATAGCAGATAGTCAAGTCAAAGATGGCCTTTCAATGTTATAAAAAGAAAAACCTAGTCAATTAAGACTAGGCTTTTTTTGTGCTATTTAGACCTAAATCACGCTAACTCCAGCGGTTAAAGTCTGAAATAGGGATTGTGACAATTCTTGTACCTTGCTGATAGGAATGATACAGAATTGCTTGTAGTCGGTAGTGTAAATGTCAACTGCGATTTCACTTCTTACTTCTTCAATGAGTTTGTCATTACATATGATGATACATTCCTCATTGGGTGGATAGTCGGTTCTCATTTTTTCACGTTGATTACTCCTTTCAACTGATTCTCGATTGGTGGCATAATTAGTTTCTGAAGGCTTTTAATGGATCACTGTCGTCAAGTTCTTCGTAAAATTCAGCAATCTCACTGTTTACTTGTGGTTGTGTAAGCCTTGTTTCTATCAATTCTTTCAGATTATCATTCTCTGTATGCAATGCTGCTAGCATTTCCTGGATAGGAATACAATAATCTTTCACAGCTTGAATAGTATTGCTTACTAGATTTTCATTATACTTCATAATCTGTCCTAGTGCAACCTGAAATTGAGACTGCTGCTCTTTCGAGCTGACTTCAGATTTTAAAGTATTTATAGAGTTCATAGTCTTACTAGAGACATCCCCTGCATCCGTTAAGATAACGTCCTCTGGATTTATCTCTGTAAAATCTCTTGTTTCTCCATTGAAAATAGATAATGCTTTCTCTGGGTTGTAGTATATATAACTATTTGGATGATAGAATGTTTGTTTAAAGAGATTGTTCGCTCCTAATAAGTTCCAAAAAGGTGTATGTTCCTCTAGGATATCAGATACATTTGCTAAGTTGGACGGATTTACGAGTAGAGGAACATTGATTATAAAGAAATCTTTCGCATTAAATTCGTTGATTATTGGCTTTCTAAAGGCTATATCAGTCGTTAGATAATAGATCTTCTTAGCATATTCAAACACTTGTTCTAAATCCTTGGCAGTGTAGTTGCCTAGAGTGTCAATGATAAATACTGTATCTACATTCAAATCTTTAAACTCAAAACCATTTTTATTATCATCTGTTTTGGTATGCAAAGATTGAGGTCGTCTGCCAATAAAGGTTGCATCACCACAGTTTTTAGGATTCTTAGCTGATATATTCAATCCTGTTTGTCTCAAATAAGTAAAAATAGCACTTTCGTTTGGACTGTTAACAAGTATAATTTTCTTTGCATTATGACGCTTAGAACATAGACTTACCAACTTCTGAAAATAGGGTGAGTGTTCAAAATCTTTAATGATATAACTATCAATACATACAGTTCTAACCTGTTTGATTTTTTCCATGCTACTTCTCTCCTACATATTATCTGCAATTTTAAACTGAACTGTTCTTAGTTCTGGGTTGCTATCGTCAAAATGTTTGATCCGTTTGATAGAAGAGAAAAAGTCTTTTTTACTTTCAGACAAGTCCATAAATAGAATATTCTCTAGGCTTACATATCGGTCAGATAGCCTGTATTCTTCCTCAATCAATGCAATTACACCTGGGTTATCTACAATGATTAGTAAGAAGCGTTTATTACCCTCTGCGTCCAGACCGTTGTTAAATCGTCCATAGTGTTTAAAGATAGTTTCTAGTCTACTTAGGTCGCTATCTTGTTTATCCGTAGTGATAAATGGATAAAGGTCAAACTTAGTTATCTTATTGGTTTCTTGATTGTGCAATAGGATTTGACCGTTAAATCTCACTCGACGGACAAGGCGAGTGATCTCTTTGGTTTTCTCTGGTGTTCTAACATCAGCAGACTTCATGAACTGTTCTTCATCTTTAGATGATGGTTGGTGCTTAGCTTTTCTCAATTCAATTTTCTCAGTATAAGTGAACTGATTGAGATAAGAGTAAGACACGAACCCTGCGAACTCCTTATGAAATCTAAAGTTAAGGTATGCGTCCATGATTTTCCAATGACGGATAGGCGAATAATCATCCTCTCGACGTTGCTGCTCTTTCCATTTATAAGCATATTGTGGCGATAAGTCCATATGCTTCATTAAGAGATATGAACCGTGAGAATAGATAGCGTAACAATATCCGTACTCTTGGTCTGCTTCGTCTGGCAGATTAAATTTAAACTTCTGGATAAGATAAAGACGGTTTAAGCGCTCTAGCGACTTTTCAATCCTCTTGGTCTTGTTTCCGAACTCTCTTAGGATTTGTAGGTGTTGCACGTTTCTGAACTCTGATATTGTGCGTAGCACCTTCTTGTCAAAGTCAGATAATAGGTTATAAATTACATCATAGGCAGATTCATCTTCATAGTCTATGATATGCGATACATTCTTACTAGTATTAAGGGCAAAGGCGCTTTCTTCTTCTACCTCTACTCCCCCTCCTTTAAAAGAGGTATTTGATACGATATTGATATCATCCCTTGAAACAACAATAGCAAAGGGATAGCTATTAGGAAACTTGACTGCTTCCATTGAAAATTTACGGTAGTATTCTTCAGATAGGCTCGATACTGCTGGTGACTTAAATGTTTCTTCATCACTATCAGACTTATAGATACCAAAGCGTTTTAATACTTGATACTTCTTCTTAGGCTCTTGCTCATGTCCGTGTATTCCTAACGGATCATGAGGGGCGTGCGTACCGATTAACTCTCCAACTACGCCCTTAAAAGCATTCTTTAAACTTTTTTTCATACTCTCACACTTCTATCGAAAATAATTGTATATATCTATGATAAACCATTTATAGCAGTTAGTAAAGCTATGATAGGCTAAAACTAACTAAAAACGCTCGTCAGTTAGACGAGCATTCTTTTTATTTTAATTTCAGACTGATTTGAGCTTTACCATGTTTTACATTTTTTACATTAGTAGGTTTTTCTTTTGGTTTTTCTTCTGGTTGCTCTTCTGGTACAGTTTCTTGGTCTGTATCGAGCGTTTCAGCTACTTCTTTGACTGTTTCATCTTCTGGCTCTGCTTGTGGAACTCCCACGATTTCAACTTCAGCCACTTCTGGACTTACTTCAGCTACTTCTTCATCAGTTTGTTTTAGCCACTCAGTAATATCACCGTACTTCATGACTGCGCTATATTCACTTACAAGGAACTCCGCTTGATTATAAGGGAAGAGTGTATCACTAGAGTTCAAGTCCTCCAATTCTTCCATTGAGAAGCGTGTTGCTTTCGTAAAGTCGTCCGTGACATCATATACTGGCTTGGCAGTGATTGGGTGACTGAACTCAGTCTGTGAGATAAATCCAACTTGTCCTAGTGGTGCAAGGATATTGATAAAATAGCAGTCAGTCTGTACGTCCCAATATCCTTGACGGATTGCATCATGGAAATTATCTTCGTCCCACTGGTCGCTAAAGGTCAGCTCTCTTGCTGCTTTAGCGATTGCACGTGCTTTCTTAGCATAAGTGTCTAATTCGAGGTCGAGCAAGAACCGTGCTTGCTCCCTCGTCAATACTGGTGTGTTGTTTTCGGTCATTTTTTCCTCTTTCTTTCTAGTTTATTGTATTATCAGTCCATATCCAGACCGATGATGATTTCAAAAAGTATTTTTGGTTGCTTGTCATTGGTTAGGAAGCCTACTGCAAACTCAGTCAGCTTATTCGTGCTATTTTTAGCGTAGTTCAAAGTCTTAACAAGGATCTTGTCCTTATACTTATCCTTTAAGCGACTTGTCATTTGTTCAGCAAGCATTTCAGCAGTCTTTTCGTTATCATTCGTCAGAAAGTCAAAATCTTCGTCCAGATTGTCTTTCAGAATTTCATTGACAATGATTTTCTTGAACTTCTTCTCATATAATAGAGTGATTAGGATAATCAAGACAAGAGGTGCAAGGACTGGTGTAGTAGTTAGATAGCTAATTGCAATAGGTTTCCATAGTAGAAAACCAATGAGCGCTAAACCAATCGCATTATTTACCAATCGTCTTGGCTTGATATATCTGTTCGGCTTGTCAGAATTATAGACAAGGATTGTACCTACAATCAGAATGAATGCTGACAAACTAAACACGATATATCGGACTGTTTCCGTGTTCTCAATAAAGCTACTGAGAATTAGCGCACTGATGATAGATACTAAAACAGTACAACTAAAAGGGAAGAGGATGCTTGTTAGTCGCTTTAAGAAAATATACTTACCTGCTTTACCCATGCTACCTCCTTATTTAGCTTGTTTTTTACGTTTCGGTGATACCAAGCCTAGCGCTCCAAAGAACATAGCTAGTCCAGTCAATCCTAGAGCAGTAGATTTGCCCTCTGCAGTATTAGGAAGAGCCTTGTCTTGTTTCTTAGCCCATGCACCATTGTAAGATACAGGTGATTGAGCGACTGGTTTAGGTTTAACTTCATACGCTACAAGTTTACCAGTTTCGTCATAGACTTCGACAGGTGTTTCACCAGAACTGATGATAGCTTGTTTCTGTGCTTCAAGGTCAGCTAAACGTTTAGCTTCTACTTGTGCGCTATACAAGGCAAAGAGTTTGTCATAAGTTTCTTGGTCGATTTTCTGCTCTTGTAACAACTTGTCAAGGATAGCTTGTGCTTCTTTCAAAGCAGTTGCTTTCTCTTTAAGAGTAGTTTCTTTTTGAGCAAGGATATTCTTAGCTTTAGCTAGGTTAGGCTCCGCATTGAGCAAGTTTTCAAGGTCAGCCTTGGCTTGTTCAAGAGTTTTAGTAGCTTGTGTTACTTTCTCTTTAGATAGCGTGAGATTTTTCTCAGCGATCTTGATTAGAGATTTCAACTCTTCCAACTTAGCTTTTTCATTTGCTAGGTTGTTTTTTGCGTTAGTAAGGGCAGTCTGCTTATTAGCAAGTTCTTGTTTCGCTTTGTCAAGGTTTTGTTGCTTGATTTTAACATCAGCAGTCAAGGTTTCTAGTGCTTTTTTAGCGTTTTTTAAGCGCTCGTTCGCACTAGCGAGCGTATTTTTTGCATTTGTAAGATTGCGTTCAGCAGTTGGTGTTTTAAGTGGTGTCGCTTTAAGAGCGTTCAAGCGTTTTTCAATAGTCGCTTGCTTTCCTTTAGCTTTAATATTCTCTGTTGAGGCACTTGTTTTTTCACGTTGTGCTTGAGAATTTACAGTCTGAGCATTTAATAGGGTAGCTTTTGCATTGTTATAGGCTTTCACAATGCTTTCTACCGAGTTAGTGTTAGGTACTTCAGTCTTATCTAGCTTATTGCCAGATACTTGTTTGTCTGATACCGTCAAGAAATGAGCGCTAGTTCGTCCAAGGCTACTAGATAAGTCCACTCCTAGATATTCTTTATTAGCACCAGCAGACGATAACCCTGCGAGGTTTTGAGCGTGTTCCCACTCCCAATCAGTGAACATCATTTCAATAATGCTTGTGTAAACCCACTTCTTAGCATCATCCATCGTATGAATTTTATCACCATTATTGCTACTATTGAGGTTTTCAAGATATTGGTGAGTATCATCTTCATAAGTAGGCAATCCATACTTACGAGCCACGTTATTTACTGCTTTGCTATCGTGACCTTTTCCGAATCCCCAATTATCAGCTACATAACCGTCAGTCACTTCATCAGCTACTTTTACCATACCTTTTGTCACAACCGTCTTAGGTGTTCCAAAACGTTCACGAATTTGGTTCAATAGGTCGCTAGCATATAGAGAAAGCTCGGTCATTTGTTCTGTTGTCAGATTGTTAGCGTCAACCGTTGTCGCTTTGTCATTCGCATTAGATTTGAATGAGTTCGCATTGATATTTGGCTTGTACTCTGCTACTAGAGTTTTAACTGCTTTGTCATTGTGCGCTTGCCACTCTGCTTCTTGATTAAAAGGGTGGTAAGGGTTTGTCGCATAGGCTTTCAATGCAGATACGTAGGCATCTGATAATTGAATAGTATTGATAGCCTTGTAGTTGCTTTCAGCCTTAGTGAATGTAGTTTGTGCGTTATCAAGAGCAGTTTGTGTCTGATTAGCTTTATTAGTTGCGTTTGTCAAAGTAGTTTGAGTGCTTGCTACGGTATTCTTAGCTTGTGTCAGTTCTTTCTGAGTGCTTGAAATATCTTCAGCACGTTTCTTATCATCAGCCTTGGCTTGTGTCAAAGAATTTTCAGCGTTTGATACTCCAGTCTGCGCTTGCGCTTGTGCTTTTTCAGCATTACCCTTTTCAGCGACAACTTTCGCTTGTCCTGTACCGTCAAGGATAGCTTGTGCGTTATCTACGTTAGTCTGAGCATTTTTGACTTCAGTTTCAGCACTATCTACCTTGCCCTCGGACTTCTTAACCACTTTTTCTTGGTCTGCTGCTACTTGTTTCGCTTTATCAAGGTCATTTTCAGCATTTTTTTCTTGCTTTTCAGCATTCGTCTTACCAGTTTCAGCATTGGCAACTTCTTGCTTTTGCTTTTCAATAGTTTCTGGTGTAGCTTTGTCCTTGATTGCTTGCGCCTTATCTACTTCAGACTGAGCGTTATCCTTTTCGGTTTGCGCTTGGTCTTTTTCAGTCTGCGCTTGTTTTTGTTTCGCTTGTGCTTCTTCTACTTTCTTAGTAGATTTATCAAGTTTGTCCTTAGCTCCGTCAACTTGACCTTTTGTGACTTCCTTTTTGACTTCTGACTTTGTTTCTTCCTTAGAAACAGTCTGGTCGGTAGTTTTTTGTGCTACTGTTGTTACTTCTTCTGCGTGTACGTTAGTCACTCCAAAACCTAGAGCAAGAGCAGATGCTCCTACTACTGCAATTTTCTTGTTATCCATATAATTATTTACTCCATTTTTCCAAAATCTTCTACAATTTCAATATTTTTCTTATTCTGCTTTTCAGATTCAAGAGTTATCTCAAAATCAGCAACCGCTAAATACTCAGAAACTATTGTCAAACTCCATAAGATGAATGAAAACCAGAAATTACCAGTAATTAGATATAAGAGCATAGCTGGAATTAAACTCCAAATAAAGATTTTTACAACCATTGCTCCTATTTTTAGATTATAAAGCATACTTTCTACTCCTATTCTAAATAATAATTCTAAAATTTCACTAATGTTGGTAATGTTCAAAGCGCTCGCGATCTTTGATAGGTACTCTTTGTTGATTGAGTTCCCTTGGCCACGTGCAAACATACTGATAGCAGTTTCACTTAGGTTTGATAGCTTAGCAAGTTCGCTTTGTGTCATGTTTCGCTCTGCTAAAATCTCTTTCAGCTTTATCTTCACAACTACTTGCATTCAAGTCCTCCTACTCTTTAAGAATTTCATAATTTAATTATATAATAATTCAAATATTTGTGCAAGGACTTGTACGGTATGATAGACAAAAAAAGAGCTAGCTTGTGCTAACTCTTTTCTGCTATTAGATTTCTTTACGTTTCATTGTAACTACAAATCCAGCAGTTGCAAGTGACATAATCAATCCTGCCATTCCTAACATACTTTCACCTTCGCCCGTGTTTGGGAGCTCGTTCTTAGGTTGTGGTTTCTTAGGTTCTGGATCTGGGAAGCTATACGTCTTAACTTCATTAGACAATACAGGTGTTCCGTTTACGAATAGAGTGTATTCGTTAGTAACTTCACCGTGTTTGATACGTTTGACTTCTACAAAGGCATCTGCTCCAAATTCGCTTGTGCGAGGGATTGAGGCAAGGAATTCTTTTGTAAAGCGTGTTTCAAACAATCCAGTCTTAGCGTTGTAAACTGTTTCTGTGTAGGCTTTAAGGTCGTCGCCAGCCTTGATAGCTTTTTGATTACCTTTAGCGTCCACAAATACAAAGTCTTTCTTAGCTTTGATTGTGAAACCTTGGTATTCATCATGTTCTACGTCAAGGCTATCTACGAAGCGGTATTCCCAAAGGTCATAACCACGGTTAGCAGGGATAACCCAACCCTCTAGCTTGTAAGTAAGAAGGTCGCCAAGTTGAACACGTTTACCGTCAATGCTATCACCTTTAGCATTCAAAACGTCTTTGTGGACTTCTGGTTTAGGAAGATTGTTGACTACCTTGTTACCTGCGTATCCATTACCAAAGTCGATTTGGTGTACTGCGTTGACGATATCACCTTGTGTGAATGTCTTTTTAATCTTGAATGAAAGGTTATAAGTAATATCCAAACCTTTCTTCACGTAAGCTTCATAGAATGCTTCTGGATTTTTCGCGGTCCACATGTAGAACTCACCTACTGGTGAGATACCAGAATCAGTAACAATTTTACGTAATTTTTCATCCAAGGCATCTTTTGAAAGAACACGGTGCATTTGTAACAATTCAGATACATCTTTATTACCAGCCATAATAGACTTGACGCGCATTGTGCTTGTATCAAGTGCGTTTTCGTCTGGATCTTCAATCATTAAGAAGTTTTTCATGATTGCTGACTTAGATGCTTCAACCCCTTTGTAGTTAGAAAAGTTTTGAGTAAGTTTATAGTTCAACTCTGTTGTAGGTAGAACTGACTTACCATTGATTGAAACTCCTTTATCATCAACTACGTCTTTGACAGGTTTAGAGCCTGGTGTCTTAACTTTAGGTGTGTTAGATGTAACTGTGTACTTCTTCTTAGACTTGGTTGTCAAAGTCATTGAGTAAGTGTTGTTGTAGAAACCATTGTCATTCAAGACTGTACCAATCAATTTGATTTGTGGCATAACGTAGTCTTTGTCAAGGTTCGCATTTACTTTAGCAAGTTCACTAGCACCGAACTTAATAAGAGTTCTACCTTTTCCGTTGTGAGTAAACTCAAACGTTGGATTTGCTTTTGCAGATGCTTTTGCGTCTAGTAGATAACCAGATTCAAGTGGATCATTTAGCTCAATAGCAGACATCGCTTCACGTCCAGCTTTAAGTAAGCCAGTGTTAAGTGTCCAGTTAACGAGTGAGCCTTTAGGAACTAGTTTACCGTCGATATCTTTGTTATCGTCGTTCACTACTCCTTTAGAGATTTTAGGAGCATATTTTACAGCAGTCTTGTGATAATCTACTGCAATTTTCTTTTCAAGAGGCACTTTTACAAGTGGTTTCAAAGTAGGTGTTGACTTAGGTGTGAAGTTTGGAACTGTTGCTTCCTCGATTGAGATAGGTTTAGCTTTCTTCTGTGATGCACGTCCGAAGATACCTCCTACGATTGAGTAAGAAGTGTCAGAACTGTTGATATGGTCAAATGAGAAGTTGATTTTTTGAGGTTTATCCAAACTCCAACCGATACCATTGCTATCTAGCACTCCAGACGTACTTTGAGATTGTGCTGAGTTGTTAGCAGTAAATGTGTTACCACTTTGAGAAATGTTTTTACCAGTTGTGATTTTAGCACCACTGATTGTTGAAGCATCGATAACTTGGTTGCTATCGACGTCATTAAGAGTCAACTCGCTAACGTCATTAGCGTCAGTAATAACTCCAATACCAACTTTTTTAATCCAACCTTGACGGTCATTAAGGTAAGCGCCAGATGCTCCGCCTCCGCCTTGTCCGTCAACTCCACCGCCACCGTTGGCTTCACCAGCTCCAGCAGAAATGAATACTCCGTATCCAATCCCTCCGTCCTCTGCTGCCCACAAGGCAACGTATGAGCGGATAAATCCAGACTCAGCAGAAGGTGTCATGTTGCTAAATTTAAGTGTAACATCACCGTGTGAAGTATTCTTCACTTTGATTTCAGCAGTACCACTCTTATCATCAAATAAGAACACGTTGTCAAATTTAGCGTCCAAGTTAGTGTTACGAGCGTAACCTTGGATAACATTTTGAGTGTAAGCTGGTGGTGTTACTTTAGACGCACCAGAAACTGCTTCAAAACTTGTTTTAGAGGTTGCAGTCAAACCAGATTCACTAGTTGCGCCAGCATTCTTAGCATTCCATTCATCTACTGCTTTTTTGTCTTGTGCCCAAACGCCAGTAAATTTAAGCCCTTTAGCTTCCATGATAGCTTTATTGCGTGCATTTACTTTTTCAGCGCTTGCTTGTGCTTCTTTGTAGGCTAATTCTTTCTTCTTGTTATCAGCAAGAGTTTTAGAAGTGTAGTCCGCTACTGTTTTAGCGTCTTTGTTGCTATCGCCAGTATAAGTCAGACCGTATTTTTCCATTTCTGTCTTATTCTCAGCGTTGATTTTAGCGTTGATTGCTTTAGCCTTATTGACTTCTTCGGTATTTGTAACCTTTTCAGCCTTGGCGCTTTCAATCTTCTTCACTTGCGCTTGTTCATCAGCTTTAGCTTCAGCTAATGTATCATGAGCAACTTGTGGCTTTTCAGTCGTTTCTACGCCTGCGTCTTTAGCTTTTTTAACTGCTTTGTCAAGTTCTGGTGTTTCGACTGGTGTAACAATTTCTTTGCCTGCCTTGTTAGCGTTGTTTGTCATTTCAACGTGTTCAGCAGTAGGCTCTGGTTGTTTTTCAGTCAAGTTTGTTGACGGATAACCAGTTTCAGAAACTGCTTCCACTTTAACTGGTGCAGAAGTTGATTCTGATGTGATTGTTACAGTTTCTCCGTCTTTAACTGGTTTCGGAGTGATTGATGATGTAACTGTCGTTACTGGTTGTTCATCTGCGCTTACATTTCCTGTACCGACTGCCAAGCTAACTGCCCCTGCCAATACTACTGCGCTAACCAATCCGTATGCACTAGTGTTAATCATACGTGCGCGTGCTTGTGTTTCTGATGATTTGTTAAATAATTGTTTCTTATTCATTTGTTACCTTTCTGTTTATAAATAAGTATAGTTGTTCTGTTTCGCCTTGTTAACCAGAGAGAAACCAAAAATCAAAAGTAAGAATCCAATGAATGTCATTAACATACTTTCTACAAGTCCAGTTTCTGGGAGTGTTTCAAGCCCCCCCTTAGAGTTCTTGATAGTAACTGTTCCGTCCTCGTTAGTAACTCCCCCTACAAGTTCTGGATTTACTTTTACACGTGAACCGTCAGCATTTTCAAGTGTAAGCACTGACTTGGCAACATCTACGATCTTGTAGCCTTGGTCTGTAATGACTGGCTCGTCATTTGTAGGTGTTACGGTAGGTGTTCCAGTTTCTTGTGGATGCAAGATAGTTTCTCTACCAGTATCGCTTGTCTGTGGAACTTCTACTGCTGGCTTTGGTTTTTCTGTAACAACAGGAATGTCAGCCTTATCAGTTGTAGTTGTAGTCGCTTCTGTTGTTTCAGTCGAGGTAGTTGGTTGCTCAGTTGTTTCTGATGTAACTGGCAAGTCCTCGGCTGGTTTCAACTCAGACGGTTTATCTTCTGTTGTCTGTGGAACATCAGTAGAAGGTGCGTCCGTGGTTGTTGCTGGCGTTTCCTCGCTAGTAACTACTTCGCTAGGTGCTTCCGTCTGTGGTGTTTCAGTAGTGACTGGAATATCAGCAGTCGGTGTGTCTGACGGTGGTGTAAGTTCAGACGTAGGTAGATTAGCGTTAGTGTTACTATCAGCGTTTGCGACTGCGTTAGCAGTTAAAATCGCGCTAGCAAGTAAACCAAGAGCAAGTGTTTTTTGGACAGTATGACTATCCGAAGGAACTAAGTCTTTAGTTTGCATGTGTAACTAAACCTTTCTTTTTTATTTTATACATAATAGTTTACCTTAAAATTAACAAAAAGTAAAAGTATGATGGCCCATTTTTGCCTATGATAGCCGAAATCGGACTTTAGCTTTTTTCAAAGGTTAATTTTAGGTCATCATTGAGGATAACTCGTGCGTCAAACGTACCTTTGTTATTGGATTTTTTAAATCCTTTCACTACGTTTGTTCTTCTCTTAGCAAGAAGATCACGCGCCATTTTTTCCGTGAGCTTTTTACTGGCCACTTCCATATTCAAGAAAAAGTCACAAGATGCCACTTCTCCATTTGCTAGTTGCTCTTGTGTCAGCAGTCCATTCTGACACTTCAAGAATACTTTCTTATTCTTGCTTGTGATATAGCGTACTGGTGCATGACACTTCGGACACTCTCCTACTTCTCCAGTTGCAGACTGTTTCAATTTCTCCATGTACTCTTTATATGGAAGATAATCAACCTTACTCATAGAGTTGTCAAGGTCATTAAAGAGGTTCTTCTCGCTCTCTCTATTCAAATAGCGAATGATATTCGATAAAAAGCGCTCTTTGGTATTCTCTCCATTTGAGATTTTCTTGAGCGATTGTTCCCACAAGGCAGTAGTCTGCGCATCACTGAGGATTTTAACGCTTGAATAAGACTGACAAAGCAATCGTCCTAACTCGGTTAAGTGGATACGCCCTTTCTTAACAACGTACCAATGATTATTCTTGATTTTTTCCAAAGTAGGCGCTCTGGTCGCTTCAGTTCCTAGACCTTGCGTTTCTTTCATGATTGCTCTCAGCTCTTCATCTTCAAAATGTCTGCCAGCAGTTTCCATTGCGTCAATCAATGTTCCCTCTGTGTAGAGTTGAGGTTTTGAGGTATGTTTTTCAATCGGTGTCAAAATTGGGATAACCGTATCATTCAAGGCCACTTTAATTAAGGACTTCTCTTCTACACTATCTATATCAAACAAGGCTTCTTTATCTTCCCACAAAATTTTCCAACCTTTTCGAGCAGTCACGCGCCCAATGGTTTGGAACTTACCATTTCCAACTTGTGTGATGATTGTTGTCTGCTCGTATTGGTATTTATATAGGAAGATAGCAAGACTACGTTTCAATACTTCCATATAGATAGTACGCTTTTCATTGCTCCATGATGCGATTTCTTCCATAGTAGGAAATTCCGTGGTCGGTGTTAAGCCTGCGTGTACTGCTGCCTTTTTGTTGTTCACGTAAAATCCGTCAACCTTACCAGACTGTACGCATTCAGATAGAGGGATATCGACTAACTGTGTCATGGTATATAGGCTCTCATGTAAGTATTCAAATCTCTCTACTGATATATGATTAGAGGATGTACGTGGGTAGGTAACATATTTATCCTTTTCATATAACTCTTGTAAGATAGCAAGTGTATCAGACGGACTGATACCTAACCTCTTATCCATAGCTTTCTGCATATCACTCAGACTATATAATCGAGGCGAGCGTGACTCTTTAAGTTCTTTCTCTAACTCTACTATCTCTCCTTTATCAAATTGTCCGATAAAAGACGGATTGGCGATCAACTTCTCCCACTGCTTCCTGGTATCACAATCTCCTTTCCACTTCTTCCCTTTCCGCTCTCCCTTTGTATAGGATATATCGGCTGGAATGTATTTACCAGTATATGTACCGTTTGGATGTGTGAAAGTCGCTTCTAGTTCATAGTAGGTTCTTTCTACAAAGTTCTCTCGCTCTTGCTCTCTCTGGTAGATAAAGTAAGTAGTCGGGCCTATAATGCGCCCAGATGCGATTTTACCCTCTTTCTCTGGAACTCGTAAGCCTAGCTTATCCTCTAGTGACTTCGATAGATACCTACTACTATTCATGCCTAAAAGCCAGTCAGCAATCGCGCGTGCTTGTGCTTCTTGTGCTTGTAAGTAACGGTAGTCAATATCCTTTAGATTTTGAAATCCTTTACGGATAGGCTTGGCCGTGAGGTCGTCAATCCAAAGGCTCTTAAATGTCTTGCGCTCGTCATTCCAGACTTTCGCTTGCTTACAAATAAGATAGGATATATAAGAACCCTCACGATCAATGTCACCTGCCCAGATAATTTGTTGAGCAATCTTCAGTTTCTTCTCGACTATCTCATACTGTCTCTTGCGCTTTTCATCAACCACATACTCAAAGTTACCTGGTACGATAGGAAGATTTTCCAAAGACCAGTCTTTCCATTTCTCATTATATTCCTCTGGCTCTTTCAATCGGACTAGATGCCCTTTCGCCCACGTTATAATAAGTGTGTTGTTATTAAGGTATTTACACGCTTTGATTTCAAGATACCCTTGTTTCTTTGCAGCCTTAGTGACTGTATCGCGCGTGCTAGTGGTTTCTGACAAGGCTAGGTAGTATTCTACCCCTTGGCTCTCTTTCTCTGCTAATGCGGTTATAATCATACTACAATTATACTATAAGCCTTTCTAAAGGTTAAGCTATGATAGAGCAAAAAGCACCTCTGGGATTTCCAGAAGCGCTAATCTGTTATTATTCTAAAGATAGAGTGGTACTGCGTTGATAAACAATCCTTTTCCTTGATAGGTTCGTTCTAAGCGTTCAATGTCTGTATCTTTCACTTCCAGACCAGTGCTTGTTTCTTTCAGTTCAATTTCTTCTTTCTGACCTAAAAGGCTACCGTCAGCAAGGATTTTTTTCAAGCGCTCCGCTTTCACTAAGAGATTACTGTTGCCCTGGTCGCTACCGTAAAACTCAATCAGATAAACAATTTCTACACTCTCACGAGATAGATTGAACAATTCCTCTAGTTCTTCTTCGGTGTAATATAATTTGCTAAAACGACGGATATATTCATCTACCGCTTCAACAATTCTTTTTGCCCAATTAACAAAAGAATATTGCTCCACGGTCAGTTCAGCTATTGTTTCATATTCAATAACGTATTCTTTTTCCTTGTGAATGAGATTGTGAATGAGATTAAGAATTATATCACCAATAAAGTTACTGTAAATATATTTTTCTGACAACGTTTCTTTTCTTGTAGTTGTTTTTGTTGAAAGAATTTGAACTGGTACTGGTAGTTTACGTTCAAAGCATTTTGTTATATACTGTTCGCTAATTTCGACAGGCGGTTCATAACCTCTTTCGTGTGGGAAAATGTATTGGTGAATATGTCCAGCTTCAACCCCTGTTGTCCGTCTTTGGAAAATAGTTTCTACTACAATCGGTGATGCGATCACAAGGTCTAAAAACTCCATGTACAATTTTGGGTTGACTTCACCAATTCCAAAATTTTTTCTCAACTCCTCTTTAGAATATCCGTCCTCATAAATAACTTTTTTAAACCAGTTTAAATCTTCTTTAGTCTCAGAAAGACTTTCTGGAACTTGATAAAAAACTGCTGATTCAATTAATTTCTCAAAGAATAAGCTATCGTTTTGTAAATTCGGGTTATCAAAATCTAACTCTAAAAGATATTTGTCGGATAAATCACTCTTTTTCAAGCTATTTTTAACCTTTAATTCAAGATTTTCAGCTAGTTTCTCGCCGTCAATGAAAATGATACAATTCACTCCATTGTCCGATTTGGTTTTTGCTAATATAGGGGTATCAATGTTTGTTTTCAAAACCCCTTTAGCTAACTTAAAACATTCATTGTCATGTATTTCTAATACTGTCATACTTTCCCTCCTTTTACATCAGCAACAAACTTCTCACAATCGTGCATTTTATTTGTCAGTTTTTCAATCTTTTTTTGTAAACCGACTACAAGCCACTCAAGCCATGCTTTAAAGACAGACATAGCTTTATTTAAAGAAGGCTCTCTATAACAATACACAAGGGTATCTAAAGAATTAAAATCTAGTAACTCTCCTAATTCATCTTTTTTCAAAGTCTTTCTACCACCTATCATATAATCACGCTTCTCAGTGATACATTCATCTATGATAGGTGAGTTAAGGTCATAAACCACTCTCTTAGCAGCATTATAATCTCCGTCTTGTTTCAAAATGAATGTTTCCTGTTTTTCGATAACAGAAAATTCTATCTCTTCTACTTTGATATTACCCTCTGTGATGCTTAGCTTGTAAGCATATATTTTTACTTCTTCTGTCATTCTTATTTTACCCTTTCTGTTTTTTATTGTTAAATTTTTGGTCGGTAGGTGCTAAACATTGTTCTAAACTCAATCCTCTTTTTTTTCTTCTGAAAAATTGAGCTTGTGATATTCCATAATACTTCAGCATTTCTTTTTGGGTGATAAATTCCCTTCCATTATGGTCGTATGCTCTCCCAATTTTTTTAACAGGAGTAGTTTTAGCTTTTTCTTTATCCCAACCTAGTTTTAACCTAGCATAATAAACTTCTTTTGGAATATTGTTTTTCTTTAACTCAGCGCTAATCCCACTATTTTTTTGATAAGTTTCCAACAAAAAAGTGAGAACTTCTCTATCTGTTTTGTCAGTTGTTGTCCTAACTTGATTAAACCTATGTTTTGGAACTCCTAAGAAAGCACCCAAACAGTTGAATGATAAACTGGAATGTTTTCTTTGAAAATGACAATATTTATTATTCAAAATGTAATCTGTGCTTGAAACCTCTATCAAATTTTTAATATAAACATTATCAATTAAATCGCCTAGTGGTCTTATTTCGATACCGTGCTTCTCATAACAGCTAATTAAATCCATTGTGTCGTTAAGTGGTACGAGTTTTCCTTTATAGTTGAAATACCAATTTCCGTATGAAAAAAGAGTGTATGGTTGCCAACCCATATTTTGAATTGCATCTGTATATACTGTTTTGGAAATTTTATCAAAAAAAGCCATTCCCTATATCTACCTCATTTTTAAATATTATTTAGTAGGAACATCAAATCCATTTTGTAGAGCGAAAGAATACGCCCAAGAAAACCTCCCAACACTCACGATTTTCGCTTGTTTTTCGACTTCTAGCAATAATTTCAATCCCTCAATATTACCTAGTTTTATTGCCTCTTCGATTTTTTCATCGTATAGACCATTATAATCTTTGATAACCTCTATCAATTCAACGCTTTCATCAAAAACTGCGTTAGAGTTAAATCTTTCCCAGATGGTACGCTCATATCCGTCATTTCCCCCTCTGGTGTTTTTCCCCTCTAAACTCCAGTCGAAAATCTGGTCTATTTCTCCATGCAAAGCTATATTGTTTGCATGATCTAGGATAATTGCAGTTTTCCCCTCGCGATACCTCATAGCTCTAAAGGCTTGCTGCATGAACATAGCAAGACTTTCTGTTGGTCTGGTTAAGATAACACAATCAGCATCCGACATATCAAAACCCTCTGAAATTAAATCTACATTACAGATAACTTTGATTTTCCCCTTGCGAAAGGCTTCAAGCGTTTCTTTTCTATCTACCTTTCTAGTTTTTCCGTCAATATGCTCTGCTTTTATACCGTTCTGATTAAACTCCTTGGCAAATTTTTTCGACATTGCTATACTTGGGGCAAATAGAATAGTCTGCTTATTTTCCCCTTTTTCTAACCACGTTTTCAGTACATCAGCATAAATCTTCTTCTGATAACTAGAATCTTTCTTTACTGCTTTAAAAAAAGTTTCCCCTCCGACTTCAAGATATTTTGGACTAATAGAATATTGTAACCCCTCTGATGTACTAGGTGCATAGTATCTATAATCAGATAAAACGTGATTGTCAATTAGTTCTCTTACCGACTTACCAATAATGATATTCTGATATGAGTTATCTAAACCTTTTCCGTCCAATCTTTCTGGGGTTGCAGAAAAGCCAATTTTTATAGCGTTTGGGTATTTATCAAACAATAACTGATACGTGTCAGCTTCTGAATGGTGTGCTTCGTCAATCAAGAGATAATCTGGTTCGTCATTGTCGCTATTTATATCTTCAATAACGCCCTTTGTTCTATTGCTACTTCCGTTACCTTTCATTAGTTCGTCTAACTGTTCTCTGACTTCTATGGTAGGGGCATAAACATATACCAGATACCCTTGTAAAGTAAGCAGTTTTTCCAGATATGCTAAAATGTAACTTTTTCCACTACCAGAAGGACTGACTACTAGATTATCCTCCTTTATATTTTGGAGAACACACTCAACTAACCTCATTTGGTCTGCTCTAAGTTTAATTTTCATCAACAATCTCATCTATCCCTTTTGTTACTCTCAAAAAAGCAAACAAATTATTTTCATAACTTAAAACGCGATATGTTCCATTTAATTCAATTAGCTTGCTGCTTTCTTCTTCAATATCATGTCCCCCTGTTGTGATTGAGAACTTACCTTTTAAAACAGTTAGATATTTCATTGATAAAGCATTAAAGTATTGTTCATCTTCAAAAATTGAAAATCTACAAGTGCCACGTTCAACATGAGATAAAACAGTCTTGAAATTACTACTTTCTACATACAATAATGATTGCGCATTATGTTTTGAGAATTGTCCTAAAGAAAACATATCACGGATCACGTACCAATTAGAACTATATCGGTCATAATTTCCAGTCAAATCAAACTTACATGATGCAAAATAGTACAAAAATTGATTTTCAAAATTCGTGAACATACATGTGTCGTTGTATTTATTCCTTGGATGATACGTTCTTTTAATTTCGTTCAAAACTTGAACAGTGGCTCTAGTATCAGATAAGAATTTTCGTGGTAAATCTTCCATAAATCGCTCTAGTTCTGCTCGGTCACGATTTTCCAACTTTCCTTGTAAAGATTTCTTTAAATCCTCTAACTTCTGGCTAAAGGTAGTTCTGCGCACACCTCGGTAGTCGATTGAATAATAGCAATACTCTAAATCTTCATCAGCTAAGTTGATTGACATTTCTTCACCATAAACATCTTTGCCTACATATTCCTCAACTACCTCACCTTTAGCATCTGCTTCAGCTAGTAGCTTTGCTAAATCCTCTAAATACTGAGCATTAAGGTTCTTTTTAAAATCTGGGCTATAAATAGTGACTTTTACATTATCTTTCGTCTTTCCAGATAACAATTCTAAACCGTCAAAAACATAATCTATTGATTTAAAAGGTGCTTTTAAAGAAGGTGCTCTTAAATTTTCACCTTCACTAACTGTAATCTCTATCATTGTTATTTCCTCTTTTCTGTTTAATATAACCTTTTATGTTCTAACCAGATAAAACAGAGCCTTCATAGCGAAAATTGCAACCAACAGTCCCAAAATCCACGCTATATATGCCAGTGATAATATAAATTCAGAGCCTTCATACCATACATGTAAGTGACCAGAATAAGAAAAATCCTCGTTTCTATGTTCACGAATATAAAACAAACCCCAAATATGAGCTATAAAGCCTAAAACTATAAAAATTATAAGCAAATAAATATTTCCTGATAAAAAGTTTAAAAATCCTTCCATTATTGTTTCCTCTTTCAATATTTCAATCTACGATTGTTAGCATACTCAGTCAGTATCGCACCTACACGGATGCTTGCCTTTTCCAACTTCCTTTCGCCCTTTGCGAGCCTTTGCACTACGGACACTGCAAGTCCAGTATCCTTTGCTATCCGATAAGGATTTTCCTTTTCAAATAGCACTTTGATTTTCTCTGTATCTACTTTCATAGATACCCTCCTTCTACTTTTTATTCATTTCTTCAACGTTTTTCACCAGCTGAATGTTGCCTTCATAATCAAAGAAATCAACTAAGAACCACTCTCGCTCTCCAAAACATTCTTGGATATTAGCCATCGTACAATTTTCTTCACTTTTACGATATATAATATTTTGGTAGACCATTTCTTTAGCCATTGCTTTATCAAAACTTTCTTGACTAGAGAATGTTTTGATCCGACTTTCACCACTCCAATAATAAGAATGTTTCAATTCGATTTCATCGTAGGCAAAAGAAATATATTGTCCACGCCACCCCTTTGTTTCATCAAAAATAGTTCCTGTATAGCTATTTGCTTCACAAATTGCAAAAATGGCGTATTCAGTTGTTTTTCGTTCCCTACGTTCCTCGCTATCAAGAAAGACTGGTTTACTTACAGCAGCATAAACTTTAGGCTTACGGATAACATTTTCTAGGTCATTGATAAGGAGTAATTGTTTATAGTAAGATTTATCATCATCACTCAAACCAGCAACCCACTTAGAGTAACGCTTAGCTTGGTAAGGAGTAACCACGCGCACGTCATGAATAATCTTGAATGAGGTTAACAAGTTTAAATCATAGTCTTGCGCAACGATGTGGAGACGGTCAACTTTTTCCTGCTCCTCCAAGGCTTTCTTCATTCCAAAAAGGATAGGAAGCATGTGTGAGTAATCGACGTAACGTCCTGAATTTGAAATCCTACCAATCCGTTTGGTGTGAATGTAGTAGTTGATAAGATTGCTATTGATAAATTTAAGATTGATAAACTCGTCATTTTCGATATAAAGACTAGGACTGATCTTACTTTTATCGTCATCACAATGCCACGAATACTTTTCTCCCCCAACATAAAAACGGTAGGTAAAATCAGAGAAATAATCAATCCCTTTAATTTTATTTAAACCGGTCTCAACAGAAGTATTATCTGTTAAAGCATTATCTCCACGGCCACGCTTAGTTGTGCCAGGGCCATAACGTCCTGTATATGTAGCACTATCCGTAAAGGAGTTCAATACATAAATTGGATCATCAGCCTTAGAGTATTGATTTAAGATAGGGATAATTTTTGCTAATTCAACGTAAGTTGAATCTGTAATCTGAGAGTCAGCATTTGACCAAATAATACCTGGATCGGAAAACATATTTATTGGAACATGGTCTAGTTGCAAGATTTGATTACGCTCAATTAACCCCATAATAAGATTAAATAAGTAGTAACGAGATTGAACCAATGATAATGAAGTTTCTTCATCAGAAGATTTTGATGTAAAAGAGTCCTCTGATAAAGAAATGTCCTGACTATCTAGCCATGTCAACCAAGTATTCTCTCCATTGCGAATCAAAACTCCTACTTCATTTGGCATCGTATCCCTAACAAATTCCATAACTGTATTATTCAGCTCAAAACTTCCAGCAGAGTTACGCATTTTAAGGAATGTAATTCCTTTACTTGTTGGACAGATATGTTCAAGTAGAGCTGGAGAGTGTTTGATTGCCACCTCTAAGCTCCCTGCATGCTCGTCATAAAGGTCTTTCAAACGAGGGAGGTCCTCGTCCAAATAGATAAGTTTTTGATGAATAATGATAGGCTGCTGAGTAGGCGCATTAGTTCCTTTATGGATGTTCATAAAGTTAACTGTCAATCCGTTACGATACTCAAAGGCTGTTAGATCTGAGCGCATGATTAAAAGTTCATGCTCATAACGTTTAATTTTTTCTTGAATCTCTGCCATCATTTTAGCTTGCTTTTCATACATAGCTGTAATTTGAGCTTCCATTTCAGCTTTTAAGTTATTGATTGTTGCTAGTTGCTCTGCAAAAGCCTCATCTTCAAATTTAAAAACCTTTTCAATTAACTCTTTTGCATCCTCAAGCTGATCTTTTAAGACAAGTTGATTGTATGATTTTACAACTATCTCATTTCCAATGGCAACATCATCTGTCTGCTCTACTATTGCTAATAATTCTTCAGGAACGATATAAGCCTTGGAATATACTTCGATAATAGCAAAACTTTCATAGATAGCCATTACCTTTACTTTGTGTTCAGGATTTAGCTGGAGAAAGTTAATTAAATCTTCAGTTAAGAAAAATTCACCTCTCCTACCACTCAAATATTGACTACAATATTCGCGCGTGATGATTTCTCCACTATAAGAAAGTTTATCTTTATTATCCTTGTAAAACTCTTTTACACGTTCGTCCATATCCTCGGTAAGAGTATCGAGTTTCAACGTAGCATAAGCAATCGCTTTAGAAAGACGTGTTTTCTCTGCTTTTTCTTGTTTATCCTTTAACTCACGATACTCCTTAAAAATTTTAGAGGCTTCATCTGAATAACTGATAGTCGGTTCAAATCTTACCATATCTTTTACCTTCCTTTATTCTATAATAATATTATACACCATTTGGGGTATAATGTCAAACAAAAAAACAGACTATCTCTAGTCTGTCAATGTTACTTATTGTTGTTGAATATACACGTTTACCCTATCTTTAAACAAGTCTATATCACTATATCGTGGACTCTGCCCTCTTGGTACTTCTATTTTGGTGTCTAGGTTAGTTAGAATGTCTGACACTACCTCTAAAGCGTACCAGTAGTAACGTTCTGCTTGTTCATGTTCTACATTTTGAACCTTCCATTGTGAAGGAACTTCAAAAGATGGATTACTAGGTAGCTCTGGATAGCGTCCTTGCTCAACTAGTTTATACATTACCCCTTTCTGCCCTTCTGGTAAAGCAAGTAGTACATAGTCAGGATTCTTTCTAAGTTGGCCAGATTTGGTAGTAAAAAGCACCTTGCCATCGTTATCCTTTGCATGATAATAATGTGCCTCTAAATTTCCTTCTGAACTATACTTCTCTCCACTCAACATAACCCACGGCTGAAGTTTAACAACTCCTACACTGTCTTTTGTCATTGTCTTATCTCCTTTTATCTACACATTATTTTTCTATAACTTCCTGTTCCAATTTATCCCAAAGTGGTTTGAACCAGATTGAATGAGATAATGGTCGATACAACACTGTTGTTAAAATAATAGCACTTAGAACGCTGAACCATGCTACGCTTGCCGCATCATAATCATAATTAGTTCTTACAGTATTGAAATCCATATTTATAAACCATTGATAAGTAAGGAACGTTGTAAAGCTCAAGAACAAATAAAATGTAATAAAAGCAGCAATTAACATAAATAGGCAGATACTCATAATTCGCTTGTTTTTACTGGATGACTTCATATTCTATTTACTCCTATTCCTCTGTTTACTACCTTTTAACAACCAATTTATTTTCTACAAATCTAGATATTGTTTCTTTAATGATAGTGAAATTCGTCCACAAATCTCCATCTAGTCTTTTTAAGTCAACAACATAGACTTTATGATCATCCCATTCGTCCTTTTTAATGGTTATTGTAAAAGCAAGTTCATCTATGACAATTTCCTCTATAGCAAGATACATTGAAGAAAACATAGCTCCTGCATAGTTTGGTTCACTACGATAAGTGATGCCATGTTCATCAATATCCAACATTACCCATCTTTTCTTTCTAAACAGCCCTTTAGTGCTTGTAAATACAGTACGATACTTTCTGATAGGCTGTTCTTCGCTTTTTGATAATTTAACTTGTTCGTTCATTATTTATGCTCTCCTAATTTGTTAGCTTTTATTTAACAATTAAATCATTTTCATTCATTTTTTATTTACTTAGTAAATACATTTTATCCATTTACTATCCATTATTTTATAAAGGTTCTACCGAGATAAATCGGTGTCTGGTTCACTTGTTCGTGGCACTTAGAACAGAATAGGTCTGGTTCTTGCCAGAAGATTTCATCTTCCGTTTCAACGATATTAGCAAGTGATTGGTAAGGCTCTAGTAAAGGATAAAACTGATTGATATAGCTATTGAACTTGTGAGGTTCTTCGATAAAGGCTAAAGCAAGGCTATTTATATCATAGAGGAAGCCTAGAGTGTATAACTGCCCCTCTTTACTGATTAAGTAGTAACAGTTATCATCAATCTGCTCTCCTATCTCCATATCACTAGGCTCTACCTCATAGAGTTTACAATAGAATACTTTGCTATCCTTACAACGAGGGCATTTCTCAAAGAGATTGGCTCTGCGTGTGTAGAAGTATTCATCTACTGCGGATAGAAAAATATTTTTGGGTTTCTTTCCTAAGAAAAAGAATGACGGTAAGATAAATCCGATTACCAAGGGAATAGTTAACCAGAAATTCTGCGTGTTCACGATCTCAATGACTATTCCAAGAAAAGTAAAGGGTAAAACTACTCTACGGATTGCCCAGATAAGCAACTTAGTTGTCTGACTGAACTCAAATTCATGTCTGATGATCGGCAAGCGATAGCGATAGACCTGGACTGCTACTCTTAGACAGAATAGGAATAGACTAAATAGGAAGTATTGTAGAATGAGTAAAGCTAGGTTCATACACTCTCCTTTGCTACTATCTTGTCTATAAGGTCTTTATTAGCGACGATTTCGTCCTTATCATCATCAAAAGCGATTGTTTCTTTCATAAGTTTAGAGTTTCCATTCTCCTTATCTTTTACTACTGCAACTACTGTGCCTGCTTTATCAACTCCTAGAGTATTTGCTACTCTTTCAGCATCATCACTATTCAAGTCGATAAATACAAGTTCTTGTTGTCTATCTTCTGGAAGTCTTTCAAGTAAAGAAGTCAATCCTACCTTGCAATAAGGGCAAGTTGATTTATAGAAGATATAATACTTTTTATCATCAAGAACTTGTTCTTTCTGGCCTGCTGCTTCTAGTTTCTCAGCAAGTTCCGTGGTCTGCTTATCGGTATATGGTCTAAAGGTGGACTTTTGATAGTCCATAAACGAGATACCGATATTATAGCTAGTCATTTGTTGTCTGTTCTCTTGGTGAGCCACAATCATTCCAACACTTAGAGCCACAATCGTAGGCAATAAGAATAGAAGTGTACTCCAGTTAGACAAGATAAAATGCTCTTGTATATGTTTCATGCCCTTGGTATAGATAAATAAAGGCGATAAGACGATAGATAGAATGAGCCACGCTAGAACTCCGTATAGAGATAAATGATAGATAACCTTATATTCAACTGTCAGATAGATACTCGATAGAATGATACCTGTACCAATCATCACTACCAGATAGCTTTTATAGAGTTGTTTCAAGAAATCACGGTCTTTTTTTAACATACTACTCCTTACGTCCTTTAGAGTAGATATATTTCTGCAACTTGATAAGAGTTTCCAGTTTCACGTTTGATAACGGTCTTTCTTTCTTATTCAGTGAAATAAGTGTCTGACGAGAAATACCAGTATCACGCGCCAACTGTGAGCTATCAAATTTAGTATCAAACAATAAGCCACGGATAGCTTTAAGAGAAATAAAGTCCAGTTCCTCTTGTTCATCGATAGCTTGGATATCTAGTTCCTTTCGTGCATAGCTATCAACTCCCTTAAACAGTTCGATAAATTGTTCAGCACGGATCAATAGTGTACTTTCATGTGAATTGTTCAAAGAGTGCAATTCATAAGTATAGAATGGTTTAACCTCTAGCTTATAAAATTCCTCTCCGTCCTCATTCTTAATGACGGTCACGCGCTTCTTAGGTATCCACGTAGCCATGTAGTTATATTCACTTTTCTTAGGAAAGCGTACGAGGATAGCTTTCTCTGTGGTCTTAACAACGAGTGAACGATATAAGTATAATGTAGTCATATTCCTTACCCAAAAGCCTTTCCTACGTGTCCTCCATAGTAACGCTCGATACTTACTTGGTGTTCTTGCGTCATATAGTTACCAACCCAGAAAATGCTATCCGCATCTTTCTTAGTCGATTTAACAATAAATTGCACTACTCCAGGTGATTTCGATTCATATACCTCGATATCATCAACGTTAACGTCATATTCGTTTTGTTGCAATGCTACTGCAAAGGACATGATCATGTCGTGATTAGCCATTTTAAGATGTTTTTCATGCGAGTAGTCTATCTCTAAGATATTTGCAGTCTTACACTCCTTGATAACAACCTTAAAAGCCTCTTTGACTTCTTTCTCAATACTAGGCTCTGCTTTATGTCCTGCCATTTCAAGAGCAGATAAAGCCTGGTTGTAGTTCCTATCATCTTCAGTAATCACTACTCTCTCAGCAGTCTGTTCTGGCGCTTTTTTCTCTTCCGTTGTTTCTACGGTCTGCGCTTCTTGTTTTGTCTTATTGACGTGCTGGATATAAACGATTGCTCCAATAGTCACTACTGTAACTGAAAAGAAACCAATCAATAATAGTTTTAGTTTAGTCATTCCTATTCCTCCTTGTTATCTGGTAAATCTACAATAAAGAATGTTATTAGTGCTGGTGCAAGAAAAGATAAAACAACTGAGAGAATAACCGATAGGATCGCTTTCCCAAGTTCTTTCGTAGGCCCTGTAAATAGCAGTTCTCCTTGTACGGTCATAAAGAAATAGTCCTTATAAAGATAGTATGCGACAGATACAGTCACAAATAAAGAGAAACCAATCATCCACTTAATCAATCGTTCTACTTTAGCGCTATATTCTTTATATTCCTTATCCCTTTTTGCCTTGATAAGTTCTTGTTTCCGTCTTGCTGCTTCTCTCTTTTCCTCTTCCTCTTTCTCTAAGAGTTCGCGTTTTTTAACTTCAATGGCTTCCTCGATAGAAAGTTTTTCAAATTCACTTTTAGGTGTGTCATTCTCCCAAAGGTCAAAAATATCAAAGTCGTTCATAAATCTTTCTCCCTTCCTATTTCTTGTTTCAATGAGATTATCTCTCTAATATCATCTGTATTTAATGCTTTCGCTATCTTCTCGATTGTTTCAAACTCAATGCGCGTGCTACCATTTAATAAGGATGATACCGTACTCGGTCTTAGTCCTGCTAGTTTAGATAGTTCTGACTGAGTTATTCCACGTTCTGATAGCGTTTCTTTCAACGTGATTACTACCACTACTATTCACCCTTTCTTTGTGATTACACTTTCATTATAACGCTTTGGCGTTATAATTGCAAGAAAAATAACGGTCAGGCGCAAATATAAATAAAAAGCAGTGATCTTGTCACTGTTTTTTATTGTTTAGTCAATTTTAGGTTAGATTCATTCCCATAAGCAAAGGTAAATCCGTTCTTTTCACTAGCAGTCTGGCTGATAAGGCGGTAGCTATATGTGTTCTTTTTACCGACTGCGTTTCCACTTACAGAATAATTCTGCTCGACAACTAAGAATGTACCATCCTCGAACACGTGACACACAATTCCAGTATGTCCGTAGGTTGCCTCTTCCATACTAGAGAAGATAGCTCCTTTTCTAGCTTTTGAAGTTGTACTATTCCCAAAAATCTTAGACCACGCATTCGCTTGGTCTTTCCCGTCACCGATAACAGTTCCAGAATGCCCCCAAAGGATATTTCCTAAACTGACAGTAAGGTCAACGCACTCACCACTTTGTTCAACCCAACCAGTTGGCGAATTATACTCTAATCCCAATCCCTTTGGTTCAATGATGTATTCTTTTAATTCTGCTGGTAATTCACTAGGAGGATACCCCTTACCGTCCACTTGTACGCCACTAGGCACTTTACCAGTTCCGTCCGATGCAGACTTACGTTTCTTACACTTATCCTTCCCTTTAGATTTAGGTGTAGTAATTCCAAGGCTATTCGACGGTTGAACAGGGCCAATTTCTACAAAAGGCGATTTGCCATATCTTTTAATAGCTTTCTCGTCAAGCCACTTATACTTAGCGCCTATTGTATCGTAAGCGTTATTCAAAGAAGTTTCATAAGCTGATGGATCACTCGCCCAACCCCCTTGTGCGATAGCTTTTGAGATTTCTCTAGGTTCGGTGTTATTTATCGCTCCTTTATAGAGTGTCTGGTGAGCCATAAACTCAGATTTCGCTACGATACCTGCATCATAGGATTTAAACCACGCATAATTTCCACCAGTGTTATCTCCTACATTTGTACCTAACTTTGTTCCAGATAAATCAACCGAGTCTTTACCATAGGTTTCGAGTGTGATAGGAAAGTTATCAATACTTCCTCCAGTTTTAACACCTCCCATATTGTGAGCGAGCCAAAAGCTAGTCCCAGACGGATTAGTAAAGTTAAAACCATACTCGACATAAGTTTGAGCAATCGAAAATGAAGGTAGATACCCTCCAGCTTTCCAAGATAGGATATAAGCCTCTTCATGTTCTGAAACAAAATCGTCAACCGATTTATTCTCTGATGCTACTGTTACTGACGGTTCTGTCTTTTTGACACTACAATCATGCGCTTTTCGAGCTTGCTCAGATGTAACTGCGGTGAAGATTGCTGCCAGGATAACAAAGAGCATATAAGCTAGTATCGCTACTGCGCCCACTTCTGCTAAGATAAGATATATTTTAGCTTTTAATAACTTCATGCACTAACTCCCTATCAGTAAGAATAGATATAGGATACCGATAAGGACTGCGCCAGTAATAAGAAATTTCAATAGTTGACGATAAAAGATTTTATTTCGGTTTATCTGCTCGTGATACAAGAAATGGTTATCATCTTGACTGTAATACTCTTTTTGTAGGTCAATCGTGCCACTGATTTCATCTGTCAGTCTGCTTCGGATATCCTCAACATACATGCGACTGCGTGAGAATAAACCAGACCGTCTATTACGGTTTCGTTCGATTTCTTGCTCGTCTAACTCGCTATAATACTCGTCATAGTATTCCGCATAGTCACTAGAAGAGAAATCCTCTTCCAGTTCCTCTATGTGTTCGTGTTTATCCAAAATATCGAACTCCTTTCCTTATTCTAGTCCAGATTGAGCGTTTTTGAGGGGCGATAAAAAGGTCATCCATTACCGTTACCTTGCCCCACACTCCTTTGATTTTAAAGGTTCTTGTCAATCTACGATCATAAATTCCTAGTTTCTTATGCGTGTATTTCTCGTCCTTTTCACTTAAAAGGATAAAATCCTCTGCATCAAAGAACTCTAAGAGCATAAAGGCTTGAAAGTATTCTCTGTAATTCTGCTTGTTCGCTAGGCGCTTTTCATAAAGTGGTGAATACTTCTCTGAAAAGCCAGAAATTGCACTCACAATCATTTGTCTATGTCCTAGTTCAATTCGTCGGATTGTATAAGCGACTGCGACTAGGAAGATAGCATTTAAGCCAGATTCAGTTAACAAGGCAGAAGGAAAGAATACCAGTATCAATACTAGAGGGATAGATTGTTTCTTACCGACAATGAGCAAGAAGATGCTTGCTACTATCCCCACTAATACATAAGGCATAAAGCCTAGTAAGACAATCTCCTTACCGTAGCGAGCGACTAACTCGCTAACATGGTAAGAGTAGGATAAAAAGCTACCAAAGAGAAAGCCTATTTCTCCAGACAACGCTAGAAGATTGAGATAATGAAGCGTTCTGGTATTATGGATTTTTTTCTGTATCTTATAATACATTTCAAAAGCTGATGTCATTGAACCTCTTTTCTAGCGCATTTTAGAGTATCTTGCGGTTTCAGCATACGGTAAAGCAAAGTAATCAATATCTTGTCTGTCTGTCAGTTGCATTTCAAACGTGTAATTAGACACTCCAGAAATATTCAAGAAATATTGTCCGTATTGTAGATATCGTAGCGCTTCTAGTTCGGATTGAGTTAAATCTCCGAAACTCTTCGCGATCTTAGGGATAACCAGTACGTCTTGTTGAGTGAGGATACGTTGGCGCATACTAGAGAATACACGACGAGTTGCCAGGACATAAGGCGACAAGTCATTCGATTCAGTAGATGATAGGATTTTATCAAGTGAAGATACCTCCATGATAATTCCAGTATCATTCCTAGTCACTTCGTCAATCATTTCAGCAAGGAAAGTAAGAGATTGAGCGTAGCTTGGTTCAAATAGCTTGTCAGCACCAGTAATCGTGATAATTACATGATTTGGAACTTCATTATCATCATCTACTCCTACCACTTCGTGCATATTCTTAATACCGTTCTTGACGGACTCAGCAGATGCCAAGCTCAAAAGTTGGTAAAGGACAATGTGAAGCAAGGCTTTATCATCAATAGCAGATAGGTTGAATGTAACGACTTGCTCGTCCTCGATATTGACAAAGTTTGAGTGCTTGTTCATGTAACGATAATCATTAAGGATAGCACGGAAGGCATTCAATAATCTTTCGTAACTCTCTGCTTTAGAGCGCCCTGCTTCCCCTCTACTTCTTTCTCTGCGCCAATCTGCATCCAAAGCGTCCACGAGATTACTCAATAGAGGGAAATCAGATTCGACTACATTAGTAGTCACTAGATAATCATTTTTCTGTTTCGCTTCATTCAACTCCCAAAGTCCAAAGTCAGCGTATAGACTATCCATTGTTTCCGTGAGGTTATTGTAGTCTGTCTGGGTAAGGCTTTCGTCCTTTATACTGGCCAAGACTTTCATTTTGTTTTTGTGAACTTTATAGCTACGAACCTCGTCCGTTTTAAGACCATCAGAAATACGTGTAGGCATGACTTGTAGAGGATTGATATGGTATTCACTCTCTCCATCCACGATATCAATAACCAGACCACCTTGTTTTCTAGTAAGGTCAGTTAAAGCGCCAGAAATATCAATATTGATCAAAGTGTGTCCTTTAGCAAATAGACCGTCTAAATACTTCCCAAGCAACTTTTCTTTCCCTACGTCATTCTGCCCTGCAATCAATAACGTAGGGGATAAGCGCTCACTATCACGTTGTAACATATCAAAGAGAACAACTCCGTCAGTACGAGTAAATCCTAAGAAAATACCATGCTTATCTATCAAGCTAGTGTGAATGTAGGGAAATCCTATACTCAATGTTCCAGTATCTATTGGTTGAGGTTTTCTACTTTGAGGCATACTTGAATGATAGCTTGCTGGTGCAAAGTTAGCATCCAGTTCTGCTTGCATCATACCTTGACTAACATGAACTGAATATCCAGACAAATTAGCTTTCACTCCATGCTCTTTTTGTTTTAGTTGTGCCTCTGTGTCAGCGTCAACTAGATAGCTGACTGCTACATTTTTGATTTTACCATTGCTTTCAGCAGCTTCTTTCAACTCAAGCAAGGATTGAAGTTCTTTACTATCTGTTACATCATCTGTCCCTTTTCGGTTAGAAGAATGTCCCAAGTTTGAAATAGACTTATCAACCTCTTCAGAAACCTTATTATTAGGTGAAAAGAATCGTAAAGCAGTTGCTCCGTCTATCTGTATCAGTGGACTTGCCCAGAATGGTGGTAGACTCCCTTTTGGATAGTCACCATTTGCGATATAGAGGACAGAACGTACTCCATTAGAGTATCTAACGTAAGTGTCATTCTCCTTAAAGTTTATTCCCTCCGGTTGTGTTCTACCTTGGAGATTGAGATCATAACCATTTCTAATATATGCATTGATTACTCTTCTTGATAAAAACATACTCTACTATTACTCTCCATTTCCATTTGGGTTATTAAGGTTTCTGATAATCTGTTCCTTTTTCTCGACAGATACAATTCTTGGTCTAAATGTTTTGGACGCATTGTTTGAAGCCGTTACCTTAGAAGCTAACTCTGCTAGTGTCCGTCCATGAAACATGATAAAGAACTCTGTATTGAAGTGGTCACGCGCCACAACTTCAAGAATTCTGATCTGATGCTCTAAAACATCGCGTCGATATTCTTTCTGCGCTCTCTTACGCTCGTCCATGTGAGGCGATAAGAGTTCTTGTGTAACCTCTTCGTGTAACTCTCTTAATTCAGCGATCTGGAACATTAAGTCGGTTGGAAGACGTGTAGTCAACTCCGTAAAGTCAAATTCCATAGTGTCAAGCCAGTGTTTATATCCACTAATAATTTCAACTTGTTCTGCGTAAGATGCTGCTAAGAGGTCTTTTCCCTCAATAGATAAAATCTGCATATAGCCAAAACCGTTAGCCAATGCGAGTGGTGCGCCAGGTACGTTTGTGAGGATCGCTTTGACGTTAGCAATCTTGACTGTATCTAGGAATGTTCGATTTTCCCAATTCTCGTCATACTTGTAACGTAGATTATGGTCGTCTGCGATAATATTCAAACTACCTTTTTCTTGAACTGGTTCAACTGGCAACTTTGCCTTATCTCTCTTTTTAAAAGGATTTAATCTCATGTAATTCTCCAATTTTTTTCTATACTACTATTTTATCTCTAATTTGCTTGATAGTAAAGCTATGATAAAGAAAAGGCCACTTTCAACAAGTGACCTAAGATTATGTATGACTACAATCGCCCTGCTACTGCTCCTACAATAGAGAAGATACCTCCGAAGAATACGATAGGCACGAGAACTGCAAGTCCGGCCAGAACTGGTAGGATGCTGATGATACCATTCACAATCCACATGGTAAATGAGAAGATAGGAATGATGATCCCTGCGCCTAAGATAACAGTTACAGGGATAAAGAAAAGAAAGACAGTTCCAAAAACTCCAATCAATCTAAAGGAACGGTCATATACATTATTCTCTCCCTCTAATCCAGACAGGAAATAAATTGAAGAGAATAGACCAGTCAAGCAACCAAAAACTAAAACAAAATAATTAACTTTCATATTAAATTTTGTTTTTAACGGTTCTGTTAAATCTCTGACAACAGAAATAATTGGAATACCGATCACTTGCCACAAAAAAATATAGAATAGCAATCCAAAACCATGTGTGATTGGGTGTAACAATAGTGATTTTCCATATTCAATTAAAAATACATACAATTCATTAAACATATTTTTACCTCCTAAATTCATTTAACTCCTTTTTGTATATTCTTATTGTATAGGATATTTTTTAAAAATGCAACGAGTTCTACGCTACTATACAAAAAAAGCTAGGATTTCTCCTAACTTTTTAGATTTTAGAACTCTTCTACTTCTCCAGTGTGACTTGGAATGCTTTCAAGAGAGTTTTTCGGTGTTGGTGGTTGAACTTTAGAATAATGGGTTGTGTTAACTGGTTTCGCTCCACTTTCTTTTGGTTTTTTTGCAGCATCCAGTCTATTTCTATAATCATTCATAACATTTTTAGGAACTTTAATAGTATTTCCTTTTCTCTTGTTTGCTTCAAGAGGCAATGCTTTCTTTTTAGTTAGACCGTTGCGCGTGCTAGCATAACCTTTTTTAACTGGTGCGCTTACCTTATTGAAATTAGACTTAATTCCTCCAACTACTTTTCGAGTACCAGTTCTGATGCCTTTCTTAGCACTTCCAATAGCATTATTTCCTCCAACAATAGCTCTTTCCCCTATTGTTTTAGCCATTCCTTCTCCATAACTAACTCCAGAAGCAGACATATGTGATCTAGCCCCACTATGAAGATTAGCAAAACCGCCAGACAATTTACCTAAACCAGTACCAGCCATACCAAAGCCACGTTTAGCACCTTTAGTACCGAATTTAGCAGCCATACCTGCAGCTCCAAAGCCTTTCTTGGATGCTCCTACTAAACCTCCATGACGCTTACCAGTCATGAGATTCTTTCTACCTAGAACTGCATTAGTACCAATTTTAGCGCCTTGATATGCACCAAATCCAGCACCTAGAGCAGTCATTGCACCAGATTTAGCACCAGTAGAAACTCCGAGCCATGATTTAATCGCACTAGATCCTTGCATAGCACCAAGGTAGGTAACAATATAGAGAATAATAATCATAATGACCTTACTGAACCAACCGAGGTCGCTTAGTAAAGTCGCTTTTCCTATGGCTATGGTCTGCGCATTTTTTAAGAACCACAAAGCAAACTGAAGTATTGCGATTTCAAAGAAAATACCTGCGATACCAGAAAACATAGTCTGTAACAATTCCATAAATTTTGTACTATCTTCTACGGATGTATAAGCCACAAAAGGCGCTACTACTGAAGATAACAAAACCTTGAATACTGTCTGAAGCATAGAAATCAACAGTCCGAGCATTAAACTAATCAACATGATCTGCTGAATGAAGATAGCAAGGTAGTCAACCTTATACCTTGGATAGACTGGTGTGAAGATAGAGAAGTCCATACCAAACATACTTGATATCTCTACGCCTGCAATAACGTAGTGGTCTTTCCCATTTCTCTTTTCACCTTGTTTCTTGATTGAGGTTAAAAGGGTGGCTACTCCATAATAATCATCTGAGCTTGTTCGCTTCTCTTTCTTATCGTCGTCCTTATAGATATAGAAATTCAACATTTCCTCTGTTGACGCTCCGATAAAATCTTCTAACTTCGTATACTGTAGATTTCTGTCCGTTATGTCATTAAGTTTAGACGGATCTTTTTGTATATAACCAGTATTAACATCATATTGCAACTTTTTCGTGTCAAAATCTTCATCTATGATATAGAATAAATCGACAATATTACTCTTAACTGGTTGCAAGGATAGACTTTGTTTCACCTTGCTATCTGTACTATGTGTACGTAAGGTCGTTGTCGCGTGTGAGATAAAGTTCCCAGATGCAACAAGGGCAGTCGGTAGTACGTTCAAGGCAAAGCTGATGATAATTAAGTTATTAAAGAACTCTTTGTATTTGAAAGAACCTCCAATAAAGCTAAGTGTTATTCGAGCGATCAACATAGTTACAAAGATTGCAATACCTATAAATCTACCCCAGAAATAGAATTTACCAAGCCAAGTTGTTGTATCACTCAGATAATTAAACAATCCAAAGAGAATGAATATCTTATCAAATAATGCTTCTATCGAGGACGAAACAAAGAAAAGTAACTTGACAAAAGAGGCAGGGATAACATAGAGCATCTGCATAAATGGGTAAACATCATGCAGATAAACGCTCCATTGGTTGAAAAATTCAACTGTTTTTTGGGTTGATAATGCGTTATCTTTCCAGACTTGCTTTTCTGGTGCATAGACTTTATCAAATCCATGCTCGGCAGTCCAGTAGGTTGTCAACTCCTTTAAGTTGGCAAAGACTTGCTTCGCATCATCTACTACATATTCGAGAGCCAAAGCATCACCTCCTAATTTTTCTTATCCTTAGTTGACGGATATGGTTCTTTTAGAGGTTCTGACGTAACTACCCAATTATATCGAGCGTTCTCGTCTGCTTTCATATCAAAACTGATACGTTCTAAAGAAGTTGCCCCTTTATCTGTACGGATGCCTACGATATAGGATACCGAATAGGTTTCACCGTCCTCGTTCAAAGAGATTTTTTCAAGAATAGTGCTTGTTACTTGTGCCTTGGTTGGCTGAGTAAACTTAGCGTCACCGTCTGAAAGATAAGGGGTAATAGCCTCTTTACTACCACTAAAGTAGTAAGTAACGAAGTATCTAGCAACTAAGTCAATATCATGTTCATTTTCTTGGATTTGCTTCATTTCCGTCTGCTCCTTATAAACATAGCTGATTTTCTCTTCATGTTTACTGATATGACTTAAATTAACAAGTCCGATACCAATAGATATAAAGGAAAGGAATAAAGAAAGAAATCCAAAAAATTTCAACCAGAAAGAATTTCCGCCTTTACCAGAGCCTACATTTGTAGGCTCGGTAGAGTTATTGATAAGTTCTTGTTCTGTTACTCCTAACACTCCCTCGCGGTCTAGTTCGCCCTTAATGGTATTTTTAGGTGGATAGATTGGCATATCTGTAACAGATAAACCTAAACTGTGTTGATAACAGTCCATGAGGTTTGGTTCTATCGTACAGAAATACTTGGTTAAATCGTCAAAAGAGTAATGACTAAAGCGTGGATCACGTCTAGTTGCATAGATTAGAGCAAGTGGAATATTCTGATATTCGTCATCAAGGACAAAAGGTGAAATCCGTGGCCCTTCTCCGAATACAACACGTCCACTAATCAAGGTGTTCCGATTTGCTTGTGACACTAAAGCGATACCGTTGAATGTAAAGTTCTTAAAGTTCTCTTTCAGTGCTTCAAACAGACTTTCTGCTTGTACGAATGTCAAGAAAGGTAAGTTTTTCTTGATACTCTTGCTTGGATCATGTGGATAGAGGTCGAGGTCAATTTCATCAATGATATTTCTTATCTCCTCATTGTTATCTGGGTTCTGTTCGCCCCACTCTACATAAAGAAATAAGGGCTCTTGAATTGAAACCCTCCTTTTCCCTCTAAATCCAAAATCTTGGACTTTAGAAGTCATATATTATCCTCCGAGACCTTTTACGTATCCGACGATTGCTGCTGCAAGGGCAATAAGGAGCAAACCTCCAATAACAGCTGGAAGCCACTTCATAGCTTTTTGTTTAGCCTGGTCGCCTAACATGAATAAAAATCCAATAACTATAATAATTGCAGCTCCAACAATGTAAGCCAATACTTTTAAATCAGCACCAAATTTAGTAACATCTGAACCTGTTTTCGTAAACGGATTATCGTCTGCAAAGACAAGTGAGTTTTGAGCAGAAAGCGCCAAAAGTGTTGCTGAAGTTGTTACTTTTTTGAAAAAGTTCTTTTTCATTAGGATATTTTCCCCTTTTCTTTTTTTATATACTACTATTTTACCGTCATTTCGCCAAAAAGTAAAACTATGATAGGCTAAATTCGTGGTATCAATTTTACATGAGTTTTTCTACGGTCTTTAACCGTGTATTTACCCTCACTACCCTCTAATAAAGTGCGTGGCGGTGTACCAGTCAAGGCTACCTCTACGGTATAATCAATAGCTTTCTTATCTCGTAGGAAATAGAATTGACGAGTGATTGGATAGTCCAGTACATCCTCAATGGTTCTTTCTAGTGGTCTAGCACCATTGTATTCGTCTGTACCGATATTTTGTAAGTAGCCAAAGAATTGCTCACGCGCTTCTTGTTGCTCTTGTTTGCTAATATCGTCATGAGTTCCCTCACCAACATACTTAATAAACAAGCCACGTTCTGCCCAAAACTTTTCTTTGATTTTCATTTTAGAGGTGATGATCTCTTGAATAACATTACCAGTCAGCATATTCAAGACTACCTTTTTATCAAAACGGTTGATAAACTCTGGTCTGAAATAAACACTTAAATCATCATCAACGTTAGACATGAATGATTTTCTTGTAGTCTGGTCTAGGTTTTCAAAGGTCTGTCCCTCATTTAAGGTTCTAAATTTCTGTTTAATGGTTTCATGACCTACGTTAGTTGTAACAAAGATAACAACGTTCTTGAAATTGACTAGCCTATCACTACCGTCTGTCAATCGGCCAGCGTCCATTATTTGTAAGAGTAAGTTCTGGATAGAGGGATGCCCTTTTTCAATCTCGTCAAAGAGCAATACTTGGTAAGGTTTACGTTTGACCTTTTCAGTTAGTGTACCCTCGTTACCGTTAGTTCCAATTAGTCTAGGTACTGCATTCTTGTCAGTGTACTCTGAACAGTCTATCCTTGTCATCATATCTACTGAGCCAAAGATAGCACGAGCAGTCTGTCGAGCGCATTCGGTCTTACCTACTCCAGTAGTTCCTAGAAGTAAGATAGTACCTAAAGGCTTGTTCTTATTCTGCATATCGGTCTTGGCACGATAAGTGATATCTGCAATCGCCTTGACTGCATCTTTCTGCCCTTTGACAACCTTTGAGATTTCCTCTTCATAGTCTTTCCGTTCAGTTCTTGTTCCTTGTAATAGGATTTCAAGGTCAATCCCTTTTCGGATATGCACTACCTGGGCAATATCTTTATAGGTTATGGTTTTCTTACCGTTCAAGTAAGCTGATGCTACTGCTTCGTCCAAAAGGTCGATAGATTTATCTGGTAGGTTCTTGTCTGCCATGTAGCGCGTGGATAGGTCAACTGTTGCGATAATTGCTTCGTCAGTAATCTCAATCCCTCTGACACGCTCATGCTTTGCCTTGACCTTGCTCATGATTTGGATTGCAGAATTACGGTCTGGCTCTTCAACATAGATAGGTTGCAAGCGTCGTTCCATAGCACTATCTTTTTCAATCAGACGAAACTCTTTGTGAGTTGTTGCTGATATGAAGTAGATATCGCCACGTGACAAGGCTGGCTTCAAGAGGTTGGCTACGTCAAGGGTAGATTGGTCTGTCGCACCAGTACCCATGATAGTGTGTACCTCGTCAATAAATAGGATATTTTCCTCTTTATGTGCCTTTAACTCTTCTACGATATGATGTAGTTTAGAGATAATATCCTCTTCCTCACCGTTCTGGTTTCTGGTCTTGGATGTAATCGCACTTAGAGATAGACTACGCACCTTTACATTCTCAAATTCCTTTGGAATGTTCTTCTTTCTGATAATAGATGCGCATACTCCCTCTACAATGTGAGTTTTACCAACCCCTGCCTCTCCGACTAGGGTAGGCGAGTTCTTATGCAAGCGTACCAAAGACACAAAGACTTGCTTGATTTCAGCTTCACGTCCATAGGCCTCAAAATCCTCTATGTTCCGTCTGACTTTAGCAGTTAAATCTTCAGTGTACTTATCGAGGTAAGGTGTTTGTGATTTCTCTTTATGTTGCTTTGACATTCTTACCTCCTAAATCGTTTCTTATTCTTTTTGTCTGCCCCTCCATGAAACTCTGGATATGTTCCTGTGTCGATAGGAAAATAGTGCCTATTTCTATGCGTTAGGAAATACCAGATACAATTCGCATTTGTTCCTCCTGTACGAGCAGGTAAAACTAGATAAGTTACTAAGCTAGTAAATAGGATCACGAAGAGAACGAACTGAAAGAATTGTTCTGTTGGAAAGATTACGTCTTGCGTTTGTATCGCTAACATAAATGATCCAAACACAATAAATCCTTTTTGGATATTAACTCCATAATACTTTAGCTTTGAGTGATAACCACGAGTGATAGCGTAGTTTCCGTCAAAGATATTATCGGACACTTTGTAATCATCTTCTGCCATGTTTTCCTCTTTCTTTCTATAAGATAGTTCTCTGGTCTTACTGCCTTTAAAACAGTTTAAAACCTCATACTACTATTTTATCTCTAATTGTCTATATAGTAAAGCTATGATAAACAAAAAAAGCCACGCATGAGCGTAGCTTATTCTCACTCAATTTGTCCTTGGCGACACGGATTGAGTAACCGCAGGTGTTTTTCGTTTTTTGTGTGGAGATTACGGTGGTAACAACCTTGCCAAACCACGATACAAAAGAATATCTATTCGTTGAGAACTAGATAATTTTTAAGGGGGTGCTACTACCCCTATCGCCTCTAAGGGAATCGAACCCTTAGTGCAACCACTAGGCGATTGACTACGTTAGTCAATTTTAGCATTTACTGAGCGAACTGGTGCTTTAAACTGGAATGTTCCGTCCTGGACTGCTTTTACATTCTTTTCGAGATTAGCAATGTTTTCTTTCGTCACTTTGATACTCTTTTCAGCAGTATCAATCTGAGTATTCTTTCCATCAATGCTATTCATTAAGGTTTTAATCTGATCTTGCTTCTCAGAAAGTTCATCGCCTACTGCATACTGAGACTCTTTCTTTAAATCATCAATCGACTTCTTATCGTTTGCTGAACTATTCTTTAAGGTCTTGATTGCATCTTCTAGGCGAGTAACTTGGCTTTTCTGGTAATCAATTTCAGCATTAAAGATAGAAAGGGCAAACTCTTCACGTGTCTGGTCTTGGATGCTTGTTTCAATCAGCTTTTCATTCTGAAGAGTAACATAGAAATCAAGAATATTATCCTTGGTAGGTTTGGTATCTACTTGTTCCTTTTTTTTCTTCCCACTCGCTTCTTCTTTGCTCTTTTCCTCTGCCAAGTGTTTCTTGTAACTCTTGTAGTTTACGTCAACGCTCTTATCGACAGGTGAGTTATTTGTCGCACGGACAATGAATACTCCATAATTCTCTGGGATATTCTTAACAACTACTGAGATCTTATTGTCTGTTAGAGGAACTACTTGCATTTCAGCATTTTTAGCATTGATATTCGGTGGGAAAAAAAGTTGCCACTCCAGATTGTCACTCTTGATACCCTCTTCAATAGCACTAGTCTTGTCCTTTGTTTCAAACTCTAGGACTGCGATACCATTTTCCTTTGAATATCTCTGGCTTACCAATTCCATATCGCCACTATCGTTAGCAAAGGATTTTTCAGTTTCTAGTTGCTCTGCCTTAAACGTAACACGTTTAGGTGAAGTCAGACCGTTCAATACGAGCAAGAGACAACAAGTCAGCAAGGTAAAGGCCACTAAGCTCTTTCTAAAGAGTACCTTTCTACGAAGATAACGGATAAAGCCGATATTCTTTAGGTTGATAAACCAATCAACTATCCTCTCTCTTCTGGTCTTTGGTAAATTATCGTAAAAATCATTTTCTTTCATACTATTATTGTACCTACTCGCACTCAAAAAGGCAAGCTATGATAGATAAAATCGTACGTTAAAAAAAGTTTTTAAAAAAATTTTCAAATTTGCGTAGAACTCCTTGCAATTTTTATAGACTATCTGATATACTATTCTTGTACCGATGAGATATCAGTACAAAAATACCTTTTCAGTTAGGGTTAGTTTTTCAAATTCCATTTTTAAACTATTCCTCCTTCCTGTTAGTATTTTTCATTAACTTCCTTTATATTAAACTATTAGATAGTAATAAAAACTTTCTCCTACTATCTTTCTAGTAAATCGAGCTAAGAATAGTATCATTCCTAAAATTTTCCTACTATCCTTCGCTAATAAAACTGAAAAAAAGCACTGTGGGCTAAAACTTCCTCCGACAGTGCTTTTTCTGTGTCCGATTTATCGGATCACACGCTAAATAAAAAGAACCTCGATACATCGAAGTCCTTATTTCTTTTTCCTTTTTTTAACACTCAGTTCAATATTGTTAAGAAATGTAATCACTTGATTCCTATGCTCAGGATTTTTTACGCCACCGTTATACTTGCTCTGCATTTGACACAAATGATATCCAACTAATCCTTCGTCTTTCACAACAGCGCTAACTTCTAAAGTATAATGAATACCATCTAAATCAACAGTTAAAATAACACACTCTCCCTCCTCTACTGATCCAATATAAGAACCGACGCAATGTCCCATCTTATTACCTTCAACTACCAGGTCAATCGGTTTCTTGAGATATTTGAAGGGATTGCTATGCTTTTTAACAGCTTCTATCAAAGGACGATATTCATCATATATTTCAAATTTTGAATTTCCGTGTCTTTCTTTTAAGTTTTTGTTTTCAATAGATGCAAATAGCTTATCATGCTTTTCTTCTAGTTTTCTACTTGATGAAAAATCAATTTTCACCTTTCTTCTTCTCATTCTGCACATTCTTATATAATCTCTCGCTAAATAATAAGAAGTATCATCTAAAGCTATGTCATCATCTTCATAAATTCCACTTTCTCCTATTGAATCCAATACAAAAGCAATCATTATCTCTGAACGATAATTTTTAAATTTATATGGGATATAAGAAAAAAGCTTTATATACCTTCCTTTTTCTCTAAACCACTTAACAAAATTGATAAAAGTTTTTTCTTCAAACTCGGTGGCTGCTTTTACTAATGTATAGACTTCTGTTACTGTAAACTTGTTGAAGTTTATAACTCCATCTAGGTCACTTGCTTTTTTTAAATGTTTTTGTAATAGTTCTTTTCTATTCAGCGAATCTCTCTGCGCTCTTAGTAGGTCGCCATAAGTTAGAGTTGTTGGCCAATCTCTAACCTTATCCCTTTCAAAATCCTCTACTTGATAAAATAGCGGCATTCCTTTAAATACTGTTTCTTTCATTTCAGTAGCCCCTATCCCACCGAATCCTAGACGTACAGGTTTATAATGCTTATCTTTTACAAACATTACATCAAGACTTTCATAAAATAAAATATGTTTATCCTTTTCTTTAAACAGAAAATAACTTTTTACTTCTCCGTCCTCATCCTCACTAAAAGCAACCAGATTGATAGTAAATTTACTTAGAATTAAACATTCTTCCTTAACCTCCACAAGCAAGAAATTATAAGGGGAGTTACTGATTTCAATACTTGCTCCTGCAAAAGGATATATTTCCTTAAAGTTTCCCAGAACTTTTTCCTGAAGTTTTCTTAACTGTTCTGCAGATAAGTAACTATTCCCATCAAATGCAAATAAATAGGCATAATTCATTTCGTTTATAAAATTTTTTTTAGGGATATTGTCAGATTTCAAATCAATTTCTGGTAAAATATCGTTTTTAGAACTTTTAAAAAAATCAACAAATAAGGTCTGATTTATATTCTCTTTATTTTTTATAACTATTTTCTCCATAACCCCATTATATCAACGATAAATCATACTGTAAACAAAAAATTGCACTTTTCTTATATAAGATACAATTAAAAGAGTACATTATGGTTTTTTAAAATAAGAAATATCTTAATTGATGCGCGTGGTCAGGGGACATTTTGTCAAATTATCCAAACGTTCTAAGTTTTAGTTCACAATCAAAAAAACAATGATTTCTCATTGTTTTTTTTATATCCTCCTTTACACTACTTCTTTTTTAGTCTTGTAGCCTTTGAGATAGCATTTAATATCATGCTCCAGATTGGTTGCATTGATAAAACGATATTTGTCAAGATCAAGTTTATCAACTTTTTCCAAAATCTTATCTAACTTATTTTCGATAATATCTACAAAGTTCAATTTACTTGCCTTGACGTTGACAATCAAGTATCCGTTCTCTAGGTCGTGATATTGATTAGCTGCAGAGTGATTAGATAGACGGACTTGATATTTGTCAAAGTTTTTATAAGCACTATCCTTCATGCTGGATAAGTACCAGCCGTCTAACTCGTCAAAGGCTTGTTCCAGCTCGTCCATCGCTTGCGCATAATCTCTGCGTTGTTTATCACTACGATTAAAACTACGCTTTCTGTATGCGTTATATCTACTTTTTCCAAATGCCATTTTTTCTTCCTTTCTCTATATACCTATTATATCATAATGTATGACATAAGGCAACTATAAATGCCATGAAATCATAAAAAATTACAACAAAAAAGAGCAACAAGGTTAAACCCTGTTACTCTTCTACCCAGATTAGAATAGGCTCATTTGTTCTCCTACATTTGTAGGTGAAACAAACGTCCATTCACGTTTAGGTGTGAGAATAGTTCTGCTTGCTGCAAAGCTATTTTCTTTGATTGTTTCTCCTGGGAAGATTGTTGCAAAGAAAGCAAATAGACTTTCTTTAATACCATTGAAAGAGGTGTACTCAATGCGATTAGAGTATTCTTCTCTATTCTTCAGCAATGAGGAATTAGAGGTAATTGTTTCAAATACCCACAATTCAAAACCTCTAGCAAAGATCTCTGTCGGTGTAGTAAAATAGTCAAACATTTTTTCAGTTTGTTTCAATAATTCTAATTCACTCGACAAGCGTTTTTCTTCCAAGGAAACAACACTAGGAATTGACTCTTTACTTGCTTTCATCAAGCGAGTAAGTAAATCATCTTCCTTTTTCTTAGAAATAATCTTGAAATTATTGCTATAAGAAGTAATAATATGCTCAAAATCATCTCTTAAAGAATAGTTTTCCTTACCACCATGCTTATAGTCTAAGTAGTGACCATATTCATGGATAAAGCTCTCAGTATTACGAACGTCCACTGCAAGAATGTTGAGGAATGGTGCATACAGGCCAGTAGCCTTATGCTTTCCTAACTTCCTCAGTTTCAGTTCTGGTTGAGCGGATGCGTGAGGTAGTTTGTTACAGATTTCTTCAAAGTCCTCTTCGACTTTTCTGAAAAGATTGTAGTCAAACTCTCTCCCTTCATACATCTGCGTGTCAACCTCTACCTTACGAAAACCGAGTTGATTAAAGATTGTACTCTTATTTAACTCGGTGTCTTGGTATTTTTTATCCGTCTGGATAGTGGCGATTGTGGCACTACTTTGTCTTGAATATTTCTGGTTCAAAACAAAGTTATGCTCCACAAAGGCGATGTGATTGACTGCACCCTCAAAGTCGTAGCCTTTTTCTTTTTTCAGTTCAGCGATCTTGCTTTTAAGCAAGATATAACCTAATGAGTTGAAGCCTACATAGTAATGTTCCTCTACTCCACTTCTGAGAGAGTAAAAAGCAGATTCTTTAGAAAAAGCTACTTGAGGGACGATTGCAAACACTTTCTTTTGCCCTTCAGCAATGAATACTTTAGTGTCTTTAAAATCATCACTTTTAGTTTTAGCTCTATGTATTAGAATGCTAATCACACTCTCATAAACAATTTCTGAAACATCACTACCTTCAAGGTCGTAACATTTATAACCAGAATAATCTTCTGGCCTATGACGATACCATTGATAGCACTCTTCCAATCCTTCAAGGATATTTGACAAGTCAACTGCGCTAATATCCATAACTTTGTTATAGTATCGCACGAGTTTCTTGAACTTGCTAAGTGCGTCGTCTTTTGTTGTAAACTTAGGGAAAGCTGGTGCTTTCTCCAAGTCTCTTCTCCCTTTTAATAGGTTTACCATTATTCTTCCTCCATATCCGTTTTTACGGATTTTATTCAATTTATTTTCTATTTTTTATATTCTAATTCCAGGGCATTCTGCAATTCGCTAAAAGGAATTACACGATCTGGTTCGATATCAAGATAATCTATTGCTGAGTGAATTTGTAACAAGTCACTCAGTTTGATTTCCCAATCTTTCCAGTGTTTAAATTTACCTATTGCAGTAAGAGGGGATAGCACCTCGTCTTTCTGTAAATAAACATAGGCAATATTAACACTGAAATTCTGCCAATCATCATAGCTGCGCTCTGGTTCTTTGTCCCAGGTAAGCTCACCATTTTTGATTGTGCTACCAGTAAGAACATCTTCGCCCTTACTGATAACAACCTCAATACCCTCTTTCTCAAAATTAGATAAAATAGTTTCAAATTTCATGTTACTTCCTCCATACAATAGCTTATGCTACTGCTTCATCTTCATTTGAACTAACTTCAGCATTCCAAACGACTTCATCAATCATTGGACTAATGAGAGTACAATCATCAGTTTCTACGAAAAAGTCATAAGCTCTCTCAATAGCTTCTGGTGATGCTTGCTCATTTTCAATCTGGATCACGGCCTTAATATAGTCAGACCAGCTACCAGTTTCATCAATGAGGTGACGAACCAACTCCACAAAAGGAATTATTTCCTTGTCTGCTTTAATACTTTCTAAAGCTAGACGGATTTTTAACAGTTCAGAAAGAGTTACCCCTTTACTATTCCATGAGATACAACGTTCAACACGGGATAAGTAAGCAAAGCTCTCATTTTCCTCCAGATAAAGATAAATAAAGTTTGTATTTGTAATATCTGGTGTCCAGTCAATCCACTCATTAGTACGAGTGTCACGACAAACAAGTCTTACGCCTTTTTTTGCCAATAGTTCTGTTAGTTTTTCAAATTCCATGTTACTTCCTCCATACAATAGCTTATGCTACTGCTTCTATTTCTTCAGTTGACATTTCTACAAAATTATTATCGGTAATATCTGACGGAAGGTACTGGATAATATACTCCAGTAATTCTTCTTCAGTATCAGCGATAAAGCCACTGCCTCCATCGATCTCCACTCCGTTACGGTCAAAAAGATTATAACCGTAAACGTAACCGTTGCAATAGTTAGAATAGTCTTTAAGAGTCTGCTTCACATTAGAAGTAAGTTTCTGACGGAGTTCATCTGTAATCCGTTCACAACCATATTCTTTGTAAATATTCTCTTTAGTTTGCCATGCAAACCCAACTAAGCTACCATGTTTGCTGTCAAACCACTCACCTAAATAATAAGTGATTTTGTCGGTTTGTTCATATACTCGGATAGGAAAGGCGATAATCCCTACTTTATCCAAAGTGGTACAAAGCGTATTGACAAATTCTTTAAGAGGTTTCCCTTCTGAACTTGCTTGCTCTTTCAATAAGTAGTATGCGCCTTCGCTCGTCTGAGCATCAAACCAATCATCTACTCCTTTGTAAGAGTGTTCTTGCATGCTTTCGTACCCATTATGAAAAATATTAAAGTTAAACGCAGTATCCAAACTCATTGGGTTGGAAGTTTCGTCTATATTAGACTCTGCGTAAACTTGGATCATGTGGCCAGTGTTATTTTTGTAGTATTTTTCTTCAAACATTCTTTCTTCCTCCATATCTGCTGATGCAGACTTACTAAAACCAAAAGACTATGCAAGTATCATCACGCGCATAGTCTTTCTTTCCATTAACAGTTATTACACTCCGCAAGCATAAGCTCTTTCAAGTGCTAGTTCCAAAGCTAACCGACGCTCTAACCGAGGTCGAAAGTAGTCTGGAAAATCTCTAGGCGACATTTCTTCCATACCGTCCACAAAGAACTTTCCAGATTGGTCGTCATAGATGATGAACCTCCAACCCTCTTTCGCATGAGCAAAGGGGTTGATTTTGAGTTTTTCAAAGTTCTTGAAATCCTCATCGGTCATTCCATGAAGAGCGACACTGTAGCCAGCTTTTAGCAAGCTATTGTATCGCAATCTAGCACTTTTCAGGTCATTGCCTGAATTGTTGTAAATACAATTTAACATTTCACTTCCTCCATACTATCTTTTAGATAGCTTTTACTTTATGTTACAACCTTTTATCCTTTTTGATAACGACAACGATAGAAACTTTCGTTTCTCTTCCGCTTGTCTTATCAATGTGCTATCTAGTAGGCTTGTGACCGCATTTACTTCACAAGGGTAGAACTGATAACGGATGATCGGTGTATCTTTTGCATTGAATGCAGTAAATAGCACCATACCAGTTCCATTATAGTTATCCTCTAGTTTGTAGTACGTAAACCCTTTTCTCTCGCACAAGTGATATACAAGCTCGATTTGTTCCTCACGCTTCATAACTTCCTCCTAATGAGTGAGTACAGGTGTCCAAAGGTCTCGGATTTCCTGTACCCTTTCAAAAGTGCCTCTACGGTCAACCAACGTATCTACGAGATAGTCAGAGCCGTAAACCTCTTTGTAGGCTTGGAACATTCTCTCCTCAATTTGATTGATTTGAGATTGCTGCTCTTCTACAATCTGGTTATTAAGGCCAGAAAGATATTTGTCATATTCTTTCTGGAAGATAGCATTCAAACGCTTGTGGTCTGAAAGATACCAGTCAAGAGCGTACTCTCGGTAGTTCTTCCGTAGCCACCTTGCTTTTTCTATATCAGTCATATCATTCCTCCTTAATGGCGTACATAGTCCAGAATAGACAATGAGATAGCCATAATTGAAAAAGGAACGATTAGAACTGCGATAGATAGCAGTCTAAATACTTTTTTGTTTTGAAGCATTCTACGGATCACCATAAAGGTAATTATCCCAAAGAACACGTTTGTCATTACTTGTACCATCGAATGATAGTACAAGGTTTGTAGTTCGGTGTAATTCATTATACTTCCTCCATATCCTTATTAAAGGATTTCTTTAATTTCAATCAATCAAACAGATAGTCTTGCTCTCTGAATGAGTAGTATGTATCTCTACCTACTACAATATGGTCGAGCAAGACTATCTCAAATAGCTTTGAGCATTCCATGAGAACTTTTGTAAACTCTCTGTCATTGGCACTAGGCATAACCGAACCAGACGGATGATTGTGCGCCACAATGATAGAGGACGCATTACATCTGACTGCATACCGTAGAATATCTGACGGTGATGCGCAGGAACGATTTTTAGTGCCAATCGAGATCACACGCTCGTCGATAATCTCATTTTGAGTGTTCAGATAAACTGCCATGAGATGCTCTTGTTCTTTTGAACCAATTTGAGCAATCAACTTAGCACCAAAACTCTGGCTACTAAAGACAGCTTTTCTTTCTGATTTCTTCACTAATGAGCGTCTAAGGATTTCAGCCATTGAAACAAGTGCTACTGCTTCTTGTTCTTCAAGGCCATAGTCCATAAACTCTGAGACAGAAACAGTATCTATACGAGCAAAAAATGTTCTGCTATCAAGCATTTTTCTTGCTACCTCATAGACTTGTCCTCTATCCAATCGTCCACGTGTCAAATTCTCTAGCATAGAAGCGAATAAATCTTCATCTTCCATACTTTCTGCTACTTGGATATTTTCACAAATACCTGTTAATTCTTTCATTTTCAACTTCCTCCATACAATAGCTCTGCTATTGCTTCTTTAAAACCAAAAGACTATGCGCGTGATACCTTGCATAGTCTTTCTTTCCTTTATAAAATTACTAATCTACTTACTTCCCGCTAGCTTTATCGCGGACGAAAGAACTCATCTCACGGATAGCCTCTTCATGACTCATCGATTGCCATTCTGCGAGTTGTTCATCAGTAGCACCAAATTGTTTGGCACTATCTAAACCACTCTGGAAAACGACACTCATGTCGCGTTTAGGCGCTTTTGGGATAGCCATAGTTTCCACTACGCTTGATTTTGTTTCAGTCGTATGTGTTTGGCCCACTTGTTCTGTTGGTTCAGTAGTCGCTTGTAGTGTTTCCACTTGCTCTACTGGGTTTGTTTCAACAGTTTGTGTTTTTTCTACAACTGGTTCAACAACTGATTTTGTTTCTGGCTTTGGTTGTTCTGCTACTGGTTGAGTAGTTTCAACTGGTTTAGCCTGCCCTTGTGCTTGTTGTGGTTGGCGATGTGCTTGTTGCGCTTGACGTGGCACTTGTTTAGCAGCTGGTTGTTTACTCTTATAGTTGTTATAAGAGTTGTTCATAGTTGCTACTTGAGCGTCGTCGTCGTCGTCACCCTCAATCCCAAGTAGTTGGCACGCGCCATAACGACGTAGATACGTCATCACACTACCTGCTTGCTTCGCATCGTTCATATTATAGAACAATGGAATGCTCTCGTGAGCGATCTCAGCGCCAGACTTGTGACTCAAGGTGCTAACAATAGTCACCATCGCTCCATTACCATTCAATGAATAGTTTGGATGCTGACTAAAGTAGATCCCCTCAGCGTTAAGCGCTGGGACAGTTGCAGCTAAAACATCGCTCAATTTAGCGAAGTTATAGGTGTAGTTTCCACCAGATTTAGTAGGAATATTAGCTTTCCCACTTTTCTTAACCTGGTCGAAGTTGGCTTGCGCACGAGCAAGAGCCTCAAACAATTCAGACCTATCTGTATTTTCAACAGGTTCTAAGCCTTCAATGTTTTCTTTAACCTTTAAAGCAACTTCAGCGTCGATAAGACGTTGAAGTAAATCAGTGTTTTGTTCAAAATTTGCGTTAGTATTAGTCATTTCTATTCCTCCATATCTGTATAAACAGACTTTATTATTTTTCTAGTAGTTCATCGAGCGTGATAGCTCTTTCCAATTTCTTGTGAGTTAAGCAAAAATCACAATGCCCACAACCGTCTGGCGTAGCACCGTTAAGGAACACTTCACGAATAAGTTCAGCGTGTGCCTCAAATTGTTCTCTGCCTACTTCCAAGATGTCATCAGTTATAGCAAGGATTTCCTTGTCTGGTACTCCCTCTTTGCTGACTGCGACAATGTACGGAGTAAATTCATATCCGTATTGCTGCATTAGCAACTCTCTATAAACGTACATCTGCATATGATAGCTATATTCTACAATGTTGTAGATAGCTTGCTTCGTGTACGTTTTAAGAGTAGGTGAATACGCTTCTTTCCGAATAGACTCCATTGTCTTTAAATCGACAAAGTAAGCCTTGGAAATATTCAGACTGTCAACCTTTGCTTTAAAAGGTATCCCTTCCAACTCACCTGTAAGGATAGCTTCTTTAATAACGATATCGTCCTCAGTTCCATGATAAAATGCGTTAAACAATTCATCTTTCTCTAAGGTCTTAATCATTGTATCAGCTATCTTAAAGGCGGTCTTTAGCTTACCTTTGGTAGCTCCCCTATTAGAAACCAACTCTGCTCCATTCTCGTCTAAGAATTTAGCGTGAGCTTCTTCACTCTCAAAGTAAGAGTGAACGTAGTTTCCTAACAAAAGAGCGTCCGTAGACTTTTTCCCTTTCCAGAACCCAAGGTCAATAGCTTGTTGCCTTAACGGACAAGCTATGTACTCCTTGAATCTACTATTAGACATATAGAATACATCATCATAGTAGTTTTTCTCCGTTAATATTGGTAGTTCCATTTCCATAAAACTACCTCTATTATTGGTACTTGACTACGAAAGTAACATCCTCAAGGAAGTCCTCCAATGCGCGTTTTGACGCATTAGTATTAACAAGTAGGTCAAGTTGACCTTTTGATAAACTTCTTGTGCTATCGCTTTTGATTGCAGAAATCTTTGATTCGATTTTTTTTACTAGACTAGTTTCCATTTTTAACTTCCTCCATACTATCTTTTAGATAGCTTTTTTAATACAAAAAGACTATGCGCGTGATACCTTGCATAGTCTTTCTTTCCTTTACATTATAAGTTATTTTTGATTTTTTAGATTAGAATGGTAAATCGTCGTCTATTGGGAAACCTCCTCCAAACGCATCACCAAAACCTTGTGTCTGTTCCATACCTTGACCTTGATTATCGTCACGTTTTGTCAAATTGACAAACGAATTAACAATAACCTCGGTCACATAGATACGTTGACCTTGCGGATTATCGTAACTACGAGTACGTAGAACTCCGTCTACGGACACGATATAACCTTTCTTAATCCAGTTCGAGAATCGCTCTGCGTTCTCTCCCCAGATTACAAGGCGGATGAAATCCGCTTCGCGTTCGCCGTTAGCGCTCTTGTACGGGCGATTAACGGCGAGTGTTACTTGTGCCACTGCTTTATTGTCTTTCGTGTAACGAAGTTCTGTTTCTGACGTAGTACGTCCAATCAAAATTACCTTATTGTACATGTTTTCCTCCTTGCCTATCTTTAGGCTTTTAAAATAAATAAATAAATTAACAACAGAACACTTTTTAAAGTGTACTCAACAACTGCTCGAACTCTTCTGAGCTCAGCAAGTCGTCATCGTCTTTCCGTGGTTGAAAAGGCACGATCTCAGATGCAGGTTTCTTTTTATCACCTAAACGGTAACGACGTCCGTTTGGTAGCGTACCTAACTTGTAGTCCAATCTAGGAAGATTTTCTCTACCCTTGATTGTGTCATTAGACACTCGTAAATCAAGGAGACTATCTTGACCTAGCATTTTTTCGCTAGCCCACTCGCTAGGAGTGAGTTCGGTCAATGAGATTGCGTCCCAGAAAGTTCTGCGTCGAGCAGTTCTCTGTTGTTTACGTGCGCTCGCATAAGCGCGTGCTGTTCTAAAATTATTAAACATAACTTCCTCCTTACCTATCTTATTGATAGGCTTTATATATTTCTATTTTTTCCATGAGATAATGTATTCTCGACACCTATCAATTCAACATTAC